>Ga0247815_10000102_pt1 | contig 63640 bp, 73 predicted proteins | sample UWRJL194509B1_FD_181014 | JGI IMG/M metagenome (GOLD analysis project Ga0247815, IMG submission 181014) | Plant litter microbial communities from Arlington Agricultural Research Station in Wisconsin, United States - UWRJ-L194-509B-1 | ecosystem: Environmental > Terrestrial > Plant litter >... | reverse complement strand
ACTGGCGATTTGAAACCTAAAAAGGCTGCTAAAGCTGCTGCTGTTGAAGCGGTAGTCGCAGAACCAGAGGAGAAGAAGTAATGGGACAGAAAGTTAATCCAATCAGTTTCCGACTCCAGATCCACAAGAACTGGGATTCACGCTGGTTTGCACCAAAGAAAGATTTTGCACGTCTTCTAATTGAAGACATCAAGATTCGCGATAACGTCGAAGCACGTTTCGCAAGTCGTCCTACAATTGCTCGTGTAGAAATCGAACGTTCAGCTAACCTAGTGACTGTAACAATCCACACAGCTAAAGCTGGTGTTGTTATCGGTCGTGGTGGTGCTGGCGTAACAGAACTTAAAGCTGACCTTGAAAAGATTGCCAGCCTACCAGTTCGTATTAACATCGAAGAAGTTAAACGTCCCGACCTATCTGCTAAGTTGGTAGCTGAGAACATCGCTCATCAACTTGAACGTCGTTCAAATTTCCGTCGTGCAACTAAAATGGCTGCTCAAAACACCATGGCTGCAGGCGCAAAGGGTGTACGTATTCAAGTTTCTGGTCGTTTGAACAACGCTGAAATGGCACGTAAAGAAAAAGTAAGTGAAGGCTCTGTGCCTCTCCACACACTTCGTGCTGATATTGACTTCCACACTGCACGTGCCGCCCTTCCAGGTGCTGGTATCGTTGGTGTTAAGGTATGGATTTACAAGGGCGAAAGGGTTTAGAACTATGTTATTACCTAAGAAAATGAAGTACCGAAAAGTACGCAAGGGCAAAAACGAAGGTAACGCAACTCGCGGTAACTACGTAGCCTTTGGTGACTACGGTCTCCAATCACAATCAAACAACGATATTACTTCACGTCAAATCGAAGCATCACGTCAAGCGATGACTCGTCACATTAAACGTGGTGGTAAAATCTGGATCCGTATTTTCCCTCACACTCCACGTACTCGCAAACCGCAAGACGTGAAGATGGGTAGCGGTAAAGGTAACCCTGAATTCTACGTAGCGAAGGTGAAAGCCGGAACTGTCCTCTTCGAAATGAAGGGTGTAGATGAATCTGTTGCTCGTGAAGCTATGCGCCTTGCTGCACACAAACTTCCTGTGAAAACTAAGTTCATCATGAAGGAGCAAGCATAATGGCGAATACAACTAATAAAGCTCCAGCTGTAGCTAAAGCACCTAAGGTCACTAAGACTAAAGAAGCTGAAGTGAAAACTGTCGCTCAACTAAACAATGATCTTGTAGCATTGCTCGATGAGAACCTAGAGTCTCGCCGTTCACACCGTATGGGTGAATTGGTAAACCCACACGTTCTTACCGTTCAACGCAAGAACATCGCCCGAGTGCACACTGCAATTGCAGCTGCAATTCGTGCGGAAGCCGAATCTATCAAGGAGGATAAATAATATGGCAAAATCACTGACCGGAATTGTCTCCTCTGATAAGGCTGACAAGACTATCACTATCACTGTTTCAACTCGTGAAACACACCCTATTTACGGCAAGCAGTACACTGTGACTCGTAAGTACATTGCTCACGACGAGAAAAACGAAGCTCACGCTGGTGACAAGGTTACTATCGTTGAGACTCGTCCAATCTCTAAGCGCAAAGCATTCACACTTGTTAGCGTGGACGAACGTGCACACGGTTCAATTGAACTAGCTGTAGAGGAGACCGCGTAATGATACAACAAGAATCTCGACTAAAGGTCACTGACAACAGTGGTGCGAAGGAAATCCTTTGTATCCGTGTTCTTGGTGGTACTGGCCGTCGTTACGCTCACGTAGGTGACGTAATTGTGGCAACTGTAAAAGAAGCTAACCCAACCGGAACCGTTAAAAAGAAATCTGTTATCAAAGCTGTAGTTGTTCGTACTAAGAACACTATTAAGCGAAAAGATGGCAGCACAATCAGCTTTGACGACAACGCTGCGGTTATTATTAACGACGACAAGACTCCTAAGGGAACTCGTGTATTCGGCCCAGTGCCACGTGAACTACGTGACATGGGTTACGCGAAAATCATTAGCCTTGCACCGGAGGTACTATAATGTCTATCGTAAAACGAATCCGAACTGGCGACACTGTTAAAGTTATCAGTGGTGCTAACAAGGGTACGACTGCCAAGGTTCTTAGTGTTGACACTAAGAAGCAAGCAGCTGCACTTGAAGGTATTGGTGTTAAGCACCGTCACCTTAAGCCTTCACAGCTTAACCCACGTGGCGGACACAAAGACGTTCACACATTAACTCCACTTCACAAAGTAGCGTTAATTGTTGACGAAAAGACCGGCAAAACGAGCCGTGTTGGTTATATTAAGAACGCTGACGGCGTTACTACACGTGTAGCTCGTCAAGCTAATAGTAAGGAGATCAAATAATGGTTGCTAAAGCTACTGTTGTTACCGCTCCTCGCCTGAAAGCCTTCTTCAACGACACCGTTGTGAAGGAACTTCAAGCCGAACTCGGTCTTTCTAATGTAAACGAAGTACCAAAGCTTGAAAAAATTATCATCAGCGCGGGAATTGGTAAAAATAAAGATGACAAGCACCACTACGAAGTGGTTCGCAACACCATCGTTAAAGTAACTGGTCAAGCACCGGTTGACCGTATGGCTAAGAAATCAATTGCTGGTTTCAAAATCCGTGCTGGTATGAACCGTGTAGGAATTAGCGTAACGCTTCGTGGAAACCGTATGTACGAGTTCCTCGACCGTCTTGTAAACGTTGTCTTGCCTCGTGTCCGTGACTTTCACGGTGTAGGCGCAAAGGGCTTCGACCAAGGTGGAAACTACAACCTAGGCATCACTGATCAATCTGTATTCCCAGAACTTACGTTCGAAGAAACACAGCACATTCACGGTCTACAAGTAACATTTGTTATTAAAGGTGGTAGTAAAGCTTCAAGTCGTGCATTGCTAGAGAAATTTGGCATGCCGTTTGAAAAAGAAGGAGGCATTCGCTAATGGCTAAGGTATCTGCTGTCGCTCGCGACGAAAAGCGCAAGAAAATGATCCTAAAGTATGCTGCTAAGCGTGCTGAACTCAAAGAACTCGGTGACCTTGAAGGGTTGGCTAAATTGCCACTTAACAGTTCACCAACACGTTGGAAGAACCGCGATGCACTTCACGGCCGTCCACGTGGTTACATGCGTCGATTCGGCCTAAGCCGTATCAACTTCCGTGAAAAAGCATCAAAGGGACAAATCCCTGGTATTACTAAGAGTAGCTGGTAGGAAAGGAAACGAATATGTCACTACAATCAACTGACCCAATCGCTGACCTCCTGACCCGCATCCGTAATGCTGTCATGGTTGGCAAGAACGAAATCACTGTACCTTCAAGCAAAATCAAAGTAGTCGTAGCAAAACAGCTTAAAAAAGCTGGTTACGTTACTGCGGTTAAAGTTGAAGCCGGAAAACCACGCGACATCCTTGTCGTAACAATTAACAATCCTGGTGAAAATACTACCATTAACGAAATCAAGCGCCTTTCTAAGCCTGGCCGCCGTGTGTACGTAAGTGCAGACGACATTCCAAAGGTAAAGAGCGGACGTGGAATCGTTTTGATCAGTACTTCTAAGGGTGTTATCACCGGTTCAGAAGCTAAAAAGCAACGCCTCGGCGGTGAACTCTTACTTCAAGTATTCTAATAAGAGTATCGAACTATATAAAAGAACCTCAATATGGGGTTCTTTTATTTTGGTATAATAGCAGGAGATATGAAGAAAACTTCTTTGGGGAACTTGGAGCGTCGGTTTTACAGCGCGCTTGCTGTAGGTATTGCCTTGCTACTTATCATTATTGGGCTGCTTTTGCATGTACAGTCACTTTCTTTACGAGTTGCTAGCCTTGAAAGCCAAGTAACAACAACCTCTGCGCAGCTAAAAACGTATGGGCGTACGTTATGTTCAACGAGCAGCTCTGCTTTACCTGTAGCGACTGTTACTAAATATAATCTTAAGAGCGCCGGGTATACTCGCACTTATCGAGTACATACGCCAAGCAATTACGACCCAAGCGTTCGCTATCCCGTTATTCTTAGCTTCGACGGTATTGAGGGGAGCGGCAATCGTATGGAAGGGTACTCTGGTTTGGATGACTTGCCGGCAGTAGTTGTGTACCCCGATTCTCTGCCAGGTAAAACAACGTTTACAGCTTGGGAAGGTGCACCATATTCAGTTGATGGCAGCCGAGATGTGCAGTTTGTGAGTGATATTTTAAAGACTATCCCGTCGCAGTACTGTGTAGATAGCACTCGCACGTATGCAGTGGGCATGTCGAATGGGGGAGCGTTTGCTACTACCGTTGGATGTAAGCTTGGCGACCAAATTAAAGCGGTCGCGAGTATTTCTGGTGCGTATTACCAAAGCTGTCGTTCAGAGGAACGAACACCTTCTTTACTAGTTGTGCATAGCCAAGATGACAGGCAGGCATCCTTTTATGGGGTAACTGCTCGCCGTTTACCGCCAGTTCCGCAATATGTTGAACGGCAGGTGAGTGAAAGACATTGTAAGACACCTGTTCGAATTGAAACAAATATTGCCGCAACGTATCACAACTGGCTAGAGTGCGACGATAACTCTTCTGTTCAATTCGTAACTCTTCGTAAGCAAGCTCATGGCTGGCTTACGGTTCCTGAGGCGAATATACAACAAACAAAGGGGACAGCAGGGTATATTTGGAAGTTCTTCGAAGAGTCGACTTTTAATAATTAATACACTATGATGAGTGAAATGAATTCAAATAAAACACTCAACACCGTTGCTTACGCAAGCCTAATAGGTAGCATCATTATATTTATGTCATTAGCATCCATTGAATGGGGAGTTTTTATAGCTTGGCCAATACTGGTAATTGGGTTTGTAGTATGGACGGTACTTGTAACTATTGCTGACAAGAATAACGGCAGCGATAAAAAGGTTATCTATCAACGCAATCAAAAAATATTCCTCGTTTTATTATTAGTTATTGTTTTGGTGACGCTGTACTCTACGGTAGGCACGAGCTTCTTTAGTCGCTAGACGAATCGCTGTGCCGTCTACGGTTTTTCTTACGAGGGTATCTTGCCTTTTCACCTCAGATATGCTACTATTATCTAGATATAAATTTGCGAGTGAAGTCTGTGGAAGATTTTGCGCTGATAACTAACATTTAGTTAAAAAAGCACAAAAAATTTACCCTCTCCTCACTCGTGCCATAAAGAATGGAATAAATCATGAGTCGAATCGGAAAACTACCAATTCAAATTCCCTCAGGCGTGACAATCACGGTCGACACTGATGTTCTTACTGTAGTTGGTCCTAAAGGCCAACTCGTAGTACCTCACCTGTCTGACGTAACTGTCGCACTTGAAGATGGCTTTGCCATCACAACACGTAACAACGAAGAGCGTATTGCGAAAGCCCAACACGGTTTGCAACGAGCCCTCCTTTTTAACGCCGTAGTAGGTGTTACTGAAGCTTTCGAAAAGAAGCTTGAAGTAAATGGAGTTGGTTTCCGCGTAAGTGGTGGTGGCAACGTTATCGATATGGCTTTAGGTTTCTCTCACCCTGTGCAATATACTGCACGTCCAGGTATTGAACTTGAAGTTAACAAAATGGAAATTACTGTTAAGGGTATCGACAAGCAACTTGTTGGCCAAACTGCAGCTGAAATCCGTTCACTTAAGAAGCCTGAACCATACAAGGGTAAGGGAATTAAATATGCTGATGAAGTTCTACTTCGAAAAGCAGGAAAGGCTGGTAAGTAATTATGAGTAACCTAGAACGAAAAGTATTGAACCGCACACTTCGTGCTGCACGTGTTCGCGCTAAAGTATCTGGTACTACAGAACGACCACGCCTTACTGTCACAATCAGCAACAAGCACGTTAGTGCTCAAGTAATTGACGACGTAAAGCACCACACAGTTCTTGCTGCTACCACTATTGGTACAAAGCAAACTGTTAGCATTGCTGAACAAGCTGCCCTTATCGGTACTGAAATTGGTAAGAAAGCTAAAAAAGCTAACGTAACAACAGTTGTATTCGACCGTAACGGCCGTCAATACGCTAAACGACTTGCTGCTCTTGCCGACGCTGCTCGTAAGGAAGGACTAGTTTTCTAATATGGCTGATCAACGAAATAACGCACGCGGTAACAACAACCGTCGCGACCAAGCTCCACAAGAGCCAAAGCAGTTCGAAGAACTCGTTATCAACATCGACCGTGTGTCACGTGTTGTAAAGGGTGGACGACGCTTCCGTTTCAAGGCTCTCGTTGTTGTGGGTGACCGCAAGAACAAAGTTGGTGTTGGTGTAGCTAAGGGTGCTGACGTACAAGCAGCTGTAGCTAAAGCAACTGACATCGCTAAAAAGAACCTCATTGTAATTCCAATCATTAACGAAACTATTCCTCACGACGTTGAACTTAAGTTCAGTGGTGCACGTGTGCTTCTAAAGCCTGCTGCCCCTGGTACTGGTATCATCGCTGGTGGTGTTGTTCGTTCAATCATTGGTGTAACAGGTATCCGTAACTTACTTTCAAAGTCTTTGAACTCTACTAACAAGGTGAACATCGCGTATGCAACTGTTCAAGCCCTTGACTCACTTGTAGCTCGTGAAGACTGGTTAACTTCTCCTAAGAAGAAAGCTGCACCTGCAAAGGACGTTGCTGAAGTATCTGAAGAAGTTGCTGTAGAGGAGACTAAATAATGACTAAATATAACGAACTCGATACACTTCCTACTAAGAACCGTAAGCGTGTTGGGCGTGGTATTGCTGCTGGACAAGGTAAAACTGCCGGCCGTGGTACTAAAGGTCAAGGCTCACGTACTGGTAAGAAACTTGCTCCGACATTTGCTGGTGGTCAACGACCATTGGTTCGTGCGGTGCCTAAAGCTCGCGGTTTCAAGAGCCTCCGTACTCCAGCGCAAGTTGTGTACCTAGACCACTTGAACGCATTTGCTGGTAAAACCGTTGACCACTTCGTACTATTCGAAGCTGGTTACATCGGAACACCTTTCCACTCAGTAAAAATCATCCAACGTGGTGAACTTACTGAAAAGGTAACCCTAAAGGTTTCTGGCGCAAGTAAAAGCGTTGTAGCTGCTATTGAGAAAAACGGTGGTACTTACGAAAAGAGCCCTGTGCCTCTTAAGCAAAGCACTAAAGTAGCAGAAGAGAACGACAAAAAGTAATCTCTGTCATTTACTAAAAAATACCTCCAGTAATGGGGGTATTTTTTGTTTGACACGGAAGGCGAGGAGGTGCTAAATTACAATTACTAATCTTTCTCTTCTTGTTTCGGTAGACAGGAGGCGAAGGTGACTGTGCGCATATTTGCACACAGCATGTTCGAAAGAGTAGCTAATCGCTACTCAAGCTGAGATAGAACATTAGTATATGAACCTTTCGTGGCTCAGCCGACCCTTTGAAGTGCTATTTATAGCATAACGAAGTGTGTATGAAGCCTACACGTAAAAAGTGTGCAATAGTTTGCGCATAAAGGTTGTCTTATAATGACGGTTCGCTCCCTAATTTATAAGAGCGTCTTATGACGTTAATGCACGTTGAGGTCGGAGCTTGTAGCGAATGCACCACGGGAACTGCAGCCTGTGAGTTAGACGACCACGATAATACGCCGCGCTCAAAGCGCCGCTGGGACGGAAACGAGAAGAGGACGGGCTACCGACCGCATGGCCACAGGCCAATCTTTGACTCGTTTCCGTCCCAAATCAATTTTTAAAAATGTTATTGACTATATTCGTTAAAAGTAGTATAATACATTTTAACACCGTCGCGCGAGACGTTGTGGGGTGCATACTCCCTTTGCCTCGCACGCGGGGGATGTATGTATTGAGGTTCGAAGAGGTTGTCACCTTGGAAGAACCTAGCTAGCCAGTAAGCTGCCCGGCGGAAATGCCTGCCAGCAAATCTGGAAGTTGAATCGAATAAGGCGGAGGTACCAGAAAAGGATGCGCTGACGGCCCTGAGGCTGTCGCAATATTCCCCCGGTCCCGGTAGATGAGCCACAAGTATGGACGTGACACTCCATAATGTGCGTGTGCGCTCATCTATATAACTCTCCGAAATGGTTTGTGCGATCATAGCCCTCGCAAGACGGCGTGCACCGGTAACACTAGCTACCGACAACCCCAATGGGTCTGCGAATTTTTGATAGCGCGTTTGCGCACTATCCGGCTTAGCCGGGTAATCAAAGTCGCAGACCCGGGGCCCCATCTTTTAAGATCCCTGACGCGCGCAAGCCCGTCAGATGAGATAGGACCACTCCAATGGTTCTATCGCTCCCCGAGAGGGGGACCCAACTTAATGACAATGCTCGACACTATGTCTAAAGTTGCTAGCGGACTGAACGCCGCTGAGGTCCCCCTCTCACCCGACCTCCTTTAACTAGGGGGTCTTTTTCTTTTTTCAAATTTGCTGCACATCTGTGAAGGCTTGTAGTATAATAAGAGCTAATTGAAGATAAATACTAGGGGCTGACAAGACTGATGAATTGGAAAACTATTTTTAAATCACTCAAAAACCGCGACATGCAAAAGCGGCTATTAATTGTATTGGCACTCATTGTTGTGTACCGATTACTCGCGCACATTCCTGTGCCTCTCGCTGAACCAACTCAGCTACGCGAAGTAATTAACAGCGTTATTGGTGGAACTGACTTCGGTGGCTTCCTTAACCTGCTTTCTGGTGGTGCACTTGCAAGCTTCTCGATTGTGCTTGTGGGTTTGACACCGTTCATTACCGCATCGGTTATTACTCAGCTTCTTACAAAAGCTATTCCAAAGCTTGAAGAGCTTCACAAAGATGGTGAATCTGGTCGTCGTAAAATTAATCAATGGACACGTACGCTCACCATTCCTTTGGCTATCGTGCAATCTATTGCGTTCATCTTTATCCTTCGCCAGACAATTCTTGCTGGTAATACAACGGTTCTTGCCGACCCAACAGCAATTGAATGGGTAGTTGCGGTAACCGCTATGACTGCTGGTTCAGTACTGCTTATGTGGCTTGGTGAACTTATGACAGAGCAGGGTATCGGTAACGGTATTAGCTTGCTTATTTTCGCAGGTATTATTAGCCAATTGCCGTCAACACTTTCATCACTTGGTTCTTCACTTGTTGATACTTCACAAGGTAGCTTGAATGTATTTAACTGGTTTACGCTTCCCGTAAACCCGGCAATGTTCTTTATAACCTTAATGATTGCCGTGCTGTCGCTGGCTATGTTGTACTTCCTTGTTAAGATAAACGAAGCCCAGCGTGTGGTTACTATTAACTACGCAAAGCGTGTACAAGGTAACAGTAGCTATGGTGGCGTGAAAAGTATTCTTCCAATTAAGCTTATTGCTGCCGGCGTGATTCCAGTTATCTTCGCGGTAGCTTTCCTATCACTACCTGCATTCTTAGGGCAAATTCTTAAAGCAACAGGTAATGAGGCGTATGTAGAAATTGCTAATAACTTGATTCTCTGGTTCCAAGCACCAAACCCTGGTAGCTTCACAGGCGTTCAATGGCAAGCATTCATTTACCCAGCTTCGTACTTCACTTTGGTTATCTTCTTTACTTACTTCTATACTGGCATTGTATTCAACGCGAACGAAATCGCTGAAAACTTGCAAAAGCAAGGTGGCTTCGTTGAAGGTGTACGCCCAGGTAAGCAAACCGAAGCATACCTTAGCCGCACCGTTAACCGTCTTATCCTATTCGGTTCAGTAGTACTTGGCCTTATTGCAATTAGCCCATTCATTATGGAATACGCAATTTACCACTTCGCAGGTATTAGCATTACCAACCTATCAATTGGTGGTACTGGACTATTGATTGTTGTATCAGTAGCGCTTGAAACGCTGCGCCAAATCAACTCACGTGCCCTTATGGTCACGTACGACGATTACTCTTAAGCACAAGCTTACATCTCAAGAACTGGCCCGTAACTAACAATTAAAGAGGGAATATGGACCAAGCATTTAAACAGTCCGAGGAATATAGAAGTAAGTCAAAAGTACTTTCTAATGTATCAAGGGTTACGTTTGTAACCAGCCTAGTTCTTTCAGCAATCGCTGTGTTTATCCCTTTTTTGCTTCTTGCATTCACCTTTATAGTACCTGTAGCGCTCGCCCTTATACTTGTTACCGGAACGCTCGCAGTGGTGTATCGTTTTAAGGCTCGAAAGGCAATCCGTGCAGTACTGACCGTTCCGGACCCGTATTTGCAAAAAGAACAAACACAAGACGTCGCTACTTTAGTTGTTCTTTTCCTTATAGCTGGTATTGTTGCGTATGTTTTTGCTAACTATCTTATAAATCTGTTCAAATCGTTCTCTTAACCAAATTCAGAAAGTGTTGACTGTATAATGGAAACGTCTAAAAATGAGTCGAATGAAACAAAAAGTCTACAGCCAGACTATGCAATGGTTGAAAACCTTTCACTGTATGAAAACTCTCGTGATGAGCTTATCGCTGCAGATCATTTGCAGTATGCCAAAGACGTCGTAAGTAAGATTAATGCGGGCCTTGCTGTCGATGACGTGATTATCGTTATGAAGTATGACTTAGTAAAAAAGCGTATGGATAATGCGTTAATTGCACAGTACTTGAACGAGTTGCTTATAGGCCCATTAGGTAACCAACAATTCGATAGGTTTATGAACCTCGAAGACCGTTTGAATAAATTATAAAATACTTATATAATATACATATGACTCCGTGGTATTCAGCCAGGGAGCGTATTTTTTGACAGGAGGCGAGGTGTAATGACCTTGTATGATGTAGTAAAGAAAAGCGAAGTAGAGCTGGAGTTGATACGACAGTACGGCGAAACGCCAATCGAGCTTGCTGTAAAAGGCATTACTGGTATCTATTCTTATTCAAACTCGAATAAGATGCGGTACGGTTTACCTATGGGAGCAATTTTGAAGGAAGTCCTTCACAAGCTGCCTGAGGTGCCAGATTTGCTGACACCCGACCAGTATCAGAAGTTCTTGGCCAGCGGCCCTGGCGACACGCCATATACAGCTGAGGAAGCACTTCGAATTATCATCGTTGTGCTGGAAAAGATGTTTAGTGATGTCGGCCTCGGACCCGAACTCGCGATTAAGCGAAAAAGTGGAGCGGCGTACGTTGTCCTTCGTTAGAAGTAGATAGCGGACCGGTCGCGCTTCATCCCGCCTCCTGTCCCTATCCCTAAGTAGCGAACGTATTGGCTCATTAGGGATAGGAAGATGATTGATTAATATCATAATTCTGGTATAATATGGTTATTCGATAACACCAATCTTCACCGACTGGTGGAGCGAATTTGACAGAGGATGTGATAATGTGGCTTCTACTGACGCCAGTATTAACCAGGAAGCGGATCTTTTCGAACAAGAGATAAAAGCTGCAATGCAGCGTCGACTTGTTCGCCTGAGAAGTCTTCTTGACTACGAGATCTACAACATGCTCCAGCGCTGCGAAGCGTCGGATCCAACCATTACGTACCGAAACGTTGAAAAGCGTGCGGCACCGTGGTTGCATGGAAAGACCTTCGACAAGACGTACCGTGACCGGTCAGAACCGGGCAAGCGGGTGCGAACGAGAGCTCGCATCAAGGCGCTGCTTAGGTTGTGTGGTGGTGACGAGAACCTACTGCTGCAAGAGTACACTCGTACCCTCAACCGGCTGTTTCCGATTCAAGGGACAGCCTTCCAGTGGGCACCGAAGCTCATACAGTCTGAATCAGGCCGTGTGACGGTACTCCACAAGTGGGCCCGTATCAAGAAGGAGAATCCCGAGGACAAGGAAGAGTAAGGCATATTTACTAGCCACTTTTCCTTATCTGAATAGGGTCAGACTCATCCTCTGTCCCTATCCCTAAGTAGCTAAAACATTAGCTCATTAGTGATAGGCTTGACCATAAAGCAAGTTTTGCTACAATAAAACTATTACGAAACGACATGCCGAGCAATCGGGAGTTTCTTCTTGAAAATGCTTTACTAACAGACACATCTGGTGTATAATCTACTACTGTAACTTATGACTAGTACTAAAGAGGTAATCAAAATGCGGGGAAAGGTAGTGGAAGCACTGCCTAATACTCAATTTAAGATAGAACTTGAGAATAGTCTAAGCATCATCGGGCACATTAGCGGAAAAATGCGTAAGAACTATATCCGCCTTGTACCTGGTGATCAGGTGGACGTTGAGATGACCCCTTATGATCTAACTAAGGGAAGAATCACGTATCGCCACAAGGATCAAATTTAACTGGAGGAATTGCGCTCATGAAAGTTCGTGCGAGTGTCAAGAAAATCAGTCCTGATGACCAACTGATTCGTCGTAAAGGACGTCTAACGGTTATCAACAAGAAGAAACCTAAAAATAAGCAAAGGCAGGGTTAAGCATGGCTCGAATTTCTGGGGTAGTAATACCCGCTGAAAAGCAAGTTCAGATCGCTTTGACGTATATATACGGCATCGGTCCGAAGTTCGCATCGACCATCCTTGCGGCGGCTAGTATCGAGCCGACCACTCGGGTGAAAGATCTCACCGAGGCTGAAGAACAACGACTACGTGAATTAATCGATCGTGATTATACCGTGGAAGGCGACCTCCAGCGTCTGGTAACAAATAATATTAAAAGGTTGAAAGACATTAATTCATACCGCGGACTACGCCACAAAGCTGGTTTGCCGGTAAACGGTCAACGTACTCGTACGAATGCACGAACTCGTAAGGGTCGAGCGATTGCCGTTGGTGGATCTCAACCTAAATCAGCAAGTAAGACCTAGGAAAGGAACAAAATGGCAGATTCAACTTCAACTAAGAAGAAGCAAAAGCGATCAGTTCCTGCTGGTCAATTGCACATTCAAGCAACCTTCAACAACACCATTGTTAGTTTCTCTGACAAAAAAGGTAACGTTATCGCTCAAAGCAGCGCTGGCGCTACTGGGTTCCGTGGAAGCAAAAAGGGTACTGCATATGCAGCCCAAGTTGCCGCTGAAAAAGCTACAGAAACTGCTAAGGGCTTCGGTCTTAAGTCAGTTGATGTATTCGTTAAAGGTGTTGGCCAAGGCCGCGACGCTGCAATCCGCGCGTTAGGCAGCTTTGACATTACTATTGAAAGCATCAAGGAAGTTACCGGCGTGCCTCACGGCGGTGTACGACCACGAAAGGTACGTAGGGGCTAATTATGGCACGAGATACTTCTCCTATTGTTAAACAAAGCCGACGTGAAGGTTATGCCCTTCACCCTAAAGCGCACAAGGTTATGGCCCACAAAAGTGGTATCCCAGGCCAACACGCACACGGTCGTCAAGGCAAGCCTAGCTTGTACTTAACACAGTTGCGTGAAAAGCAAAAAGTCCGTCGTTTGTATGGTCTTTTGGAAAAACAATTCGCTAAACTCATGAACGAAGCGTCACGCCAAGAAGGTATGACTGGTGAAAACCTCCTTCGTTTCCTTGAACAACGTCTAGACAACGCTGTATACCGTGCTGGTTTTGCTACTAGCCGTCGTGCTGCTCGTCAACTCGTTGGCCACGGTCACTTTATGTTAAATGGCCGTCGTGTCGACATCCCGTCAATCCGTCTTAAAGCTGGTGATGAACTCGTTGTTCGTCCAAAAAGCACTAAGTCTGGTTACTTTACTGAACTCGACGAAGTTGTTAAAGGTAGCGTTCAAGTTCCCCTTAGCTGGTTGAAAAGCGATGCTAAGAAAATGACCATTTCAATCACTGGTGCTCCTACTCGTCAAGAAGCAGAGCCTGAGATTAACGAACAATTAATTGTAGAGTATTACTCTCGATAGGGTATAGGAGATATATATATGTCAAAAGTTATTCACAACCCAGCACTAGCTAGCGTCGACGAAACAAGCGCGAACAGTGCATCATTCGTTATCGAACCTCTGCAAGCCGGATACGGTAACACATTAGGTAACAGCCTTCGCCGCGTATTGCTTTCAAGCGTTAAGGGTGGAGCAGTTGTTGCTTTCAAAATCGAAGGTGCAAGCCACGAATTCACTACTATTGAGGGAATCAAAGAAGATGTCGTTGACATCATGATCAACCTTAAGGGTGTACGCGTGAAAGTATCAAGCGACGAACCAGTTGAACTACGTATTGAGAAAAAGGGCGCTGGCACAATTACTGCTGGTGACATCAAAACTACAGCCGACGTTGAAATCGTTAACCCAGAGCACGTAATTGCTACTGTTGACGACCCAAAGAAGACTGTTGTATTTGACCTCGTCGTTGAAGCTGGCCGTGGCTACCAAACTATCGAAGACTCAAGTGTTACTCGCCTTCACAGCGACATGATTGCTATCGACGCAATCTTCACACCTGTACTTCGTGTACGTTACAAAGTTGACTCGACTCGCGTCGGTCAAGAAACAAACCTCGATAAACTCCAACTAAATGTTGAAACTGACGGCACGCTAAGCCCACGTGAAGCATTTGAAGAAGCAGCAGCTATCTTGGTTAACCAATATACTGCACTTGCAGGTAGCACTACTGTTGAAGCAGCTCCGGCTCTTGGACAAGATGTTATCGACGAAACTGGCGAACTCAACACTCCTATTGAAGAGTTGAACCTCAGTGCTCGTACTGCTAACGCACTTATCAACAACGAAATCCGTACTGTACGTGACCTAGTCACACTATCAGAACAAGATCTTCGTGAGTTGAAGGGCTTTGGTAGCAAGGCGTTGGATGAAGTCAAAGATAAACTGGCAGAATTGGACGTTTAGACATGCACCGACACGGATATAAAGGACGAAAATTTAGCCGAGAACGCGACCAACGTCGTGCACTACTTAAAGGTTTGGCAACAAGCCTCGTAGAGCACGGTAAGATCGAAACTACGTTCCCTAAAGCTAAAGAACTAGTCCGCTACATTGAAAAACTAATCACTAAGGCTAAAAAAGGTGACTTGGCGAATCGTCGTCGCGTCATCGCTGGCTTGAGTACACAAGCTATGGCTTTCCGTCTTGTAGACGTAATTGCGCCACAGCTTACCGCTCGCAACAGTGGACACGTTCGTGTTGAACGAACTCGTCTACGCGTTGGTGACGGTGCTCAAATGGCCACTATCGCCTTTGTTGATGAAATTAGCGACACAGTTAAACCTGTTGAAGCTGTAACATCACCTAAAGAAGTAAAGGAGACTAAATAATGGTTAACGCTAAAACTTTTAGCCTACGCACTGAAGACGTATCACGTTCTTGGTACATTATTGACGCTGCTGAAGCTCCAATGGGCCGAGTTGCAACTAAAATTGCAGGTTTACTTATCGGTAAATCAAAGCCAACTTACACACCTCACGTTGACGATGGTGACTACGTCGTAGTTATCAACGCAGCGAAGACTGTTGTTACTGGTAACAAAGAAACTGGTAAAATTTACTACCGTCACAGTGGCTACCCTGGTGGAATTAGCGACGCTACTGTTAAAGAAGTACGTGAAAAGAACCCAGAACGTCTAATTGAAGAAGCAGTTAAGGGAATGATTCCTAAAAACAAGCTTGCAAGCGGTCGAATGAACCGTCTCCGCATTTTTGCTGGTGAAGAACACACCCACACTGCCCAAACTCCTAAGAAAGTTGAGATGAAGTAATATGGCTGAAGGTACTTATTTCTACGGACTAGGACGACGCAAGAGTGCAACTGCACGTGCACGTCTTTACGCTGGTAAGGGAAGCCTTATCATCAACGAGAAGCCTGCTGCTGAATATTTTGACGGCAACAAGACTCACCTCGCTGAAGTAACAGACCCACTTGCACTAGTTGGCAAGCAAAAAGACTTCGACGTGACTGTTCGCGTCGCTGGTGGTGGTACTGCCGGTCAAGTTGATGCTATTAAATTAGCTATCGCTAAGGCATTAACACTTGCACACTCTGACCTTCGTTCTACTTTGAAGAAGGCTGATCTATTGAAACGTGACTCACGTGAGAAAGAACGCAAGAAGTACGGTCTTCGTTCTGCACGTAAGCGCGAACAATTCTCAAAGCGTTAAGACGTTTTGCAGATACAAAAAACACCCGGTTGTGCCGGGTGTTTTTTTGTTAGGAGCAAAAATATAATATTTACGTTTGGAGTAGCAGTTAAAATTCAAGGAGGGGGATTCGAACCCCCGGAAGCTTACGCCCCACTTGGTTATCAGCCAAGCGCTATAGACCACTCTGCCACCCTACCGTATTTTTGGTGTACAGCACGGGGGTCGAACCCGTACGTTGTTGCCAACACTAGTTTGAGGAAATCCCGATGAATCAGGAGCTCTTCAAGACTAGCATGTCTGCCAATTCCATCAGCTGTACCTATTACTATTATACCATAAACGCTATATTGGGAATTTTTATTAGGCTACTCACCCTTGAAAAGCGGCGAAATAAAAAAGCCCACATTCACAGGTGGAGCTCTGCAATCCTAAGATTGTGAGTATCTCCACCTGCGAGTGCAGGCATGTTACGACGTTCTGAAGATGCCAGGAAAGATCTGCGCAAATTCTTCGTCGGTGAGTGGTGGATCCATGGGGATGCCGGCTCGGTCATTGTCATTGACTCGGTAGCCACAACCCCAGACGTAGGTAGGCACGATGGACTGCTCTTCTAGCTGCTCAGCTGTCAGTTCTTTCTTTTTGCATTTCATTAGAACTCTCTTCGGTCGATAGGTGCTGCATAAATACATAGATACTGCGACTAGGCGCTGCTTTTGAGCCAGTCCCGAAGTGCCAAGCCGACAAAAATTGGCCAGGCAATGATTCCGAGAGGAATCCAGACGAGCTCTTCGCCAGGTTCGTTCACGTATTGCATGTCCTTTGCCATCATTACGACTCCGACGATAAAGCCGATAACAGCGTAGCAAATGACTACGATCCAGATTGTGTCCATTCTTCTCCAAATTTTGAGGTACGACTTGGATATAGAATAAAACTAATCCTAAGACACCGCAAGCATAAACGAAATTCACTTGCAAATCACTTAAATAAGGACATAATATTTATTTCATAAGGGTAATTCACCCCAAGTAGGGTATAATAGATATAACAAAGCAACAAAAGCAAAAGGAACACTCGTGGCTAAAGGCTCAATATCAGAAATTCTCGGCGTTTTACGTCAATTTGAAGTTGCCGGTGAATTAACTTCCCGTGCTTCTATTACTCACGTCCGTGAACTTGAACTTCGTCCCGGTGGGCGAGTGATTGCGTTTATCTTCGAACGTACACCGTACTACATCAACTACAACGCCGTTGCTGCTGACGATATGGAATACCTGCTAAACGAGCTCCGTTTTGACCGTCCTCAACTTAAAGGCCACTTCGTTCGTAACCCGCAAGACCCTTCAACATACGGCCTTCGTTTCAAGTTTAAAGAAATCTATCTTTTCCGCGTGACAACTGACAAAGTTCGCCTTGATGTTGAACTAACAAAACGTTACCCAGAATTTACCCGTAGTACTATCCAAAAATACATTAAAAATGGTTACGTACAAGTAAACGGCGAAGTTATCGAGAAAACAAAGTACGATGTTACTGAAAACGACGAACTTGCCCTCGTTCCACCAGCAAAAGCCGACTTTACCGAGCTTGAACTTCCTATTCTTTATATGGACGACAACGTTATCGTTGTAAACAAACCTGCCGGCGTTCTAACGCACAGCAAAGGTGTACTGAACGATGAGTTTACAGTTGCTGATTTCTTCCGTCGCTATACAACTAACGGCCTCGACACAACCCGTCCTGGTATCGTGCACCGCCTTGACCGCGATACGAGTGGTGTTATTATCGGTGCTCGCAACGACGAGACTGCATTACTACTTAAGAAGCAATTTGCTGACCGTTCTACAAAGAAGCACTACGTAGCAGTTACTGACGGCATTCCTAAGCTCGCTGAAGCTATGATTGACCTTCCAATCGGCCGAAACCCATCTACCCCAAGTATGTTCCGTGTAGAGCCTTCTGGTAAGGATGCCTTAACGAAGTACGAAGTACTTGCTGCAACTGACAAGAATGCACTTATTGCCTTAAACCCTAAGACTGGCCGAACCCACCAACTCCGCGTTCACTTGGCATACATCAATGCGCCCATTTCTGGTGACCGTGTATACGGTAATGTTAAAACTGCACCACGCCTTATGCTTCACGCGAGTACACTTGAACTAACAATTCCTATTTCTGCCCGTAAAACATTCGAAGCACCGCTTCCTAAGGTATTTACTGAAAAATTCCCAGGATACGTTCGTGACTAAGTTAGTATTCAACCCAGCAACGAAACGCCAACTCGAGCAGTTTGCGCTACATTTGCCGGGTGCGTTGCTTATTACCGGTTCAGAGGGCATTGGCCTGACTTCAGCGGCACAGGTAGTCGCTATTCACTCTAAAGCTATTACGCATACCGTTTTGCCTGAAAAGGACGAGAAGGTTGATATTGAAAAGGGGACTATTACCGTTGATAGTATCCGCCGGTTGTATGAGCTCACAAAAACCGTTGAACCAAATGGTCGGGTGATTATTATTGATTATGCAGAACGTATGGCTAAAACTGCACAGAACGCCTTTTTGAAGCTGCTTGAAGAACCAAGCGAAGGCACACACTTTATTTTGCTGACTCACCAACCGGGTTTATTGCTCCCAACTATCCTTTCGAGGGCACAGCGGTTAGATATGCGACCGATTACCTTAGAACAATCGAATGACCTGTTGGACGCTTTGAAAGTTCGCGATGAGCGTTTGAAATCTCAACTATTATTTATCGCTGGTGGTTTTCCTGCTGATTTAACTCGCCTTGCAACTGATACGAAGTATTTTGAACTCCGTTCAGGAATTATTAAAGATGCTCGTGAGTACGTAGTAGGGAATGCCTACGCGCGATTATTAATTGCAAAGAAGTATAAAGATGACCGCACCCAGACTTTAATGTTACTTGCCGATGCAATGAAGTTATTGCAAAAGACCCTCGTGAACGGTGGGGATGCGACAAGTATTGCGACAATCACCCAGCTTGAACAGGTGTATGGGCGTATTTTAGGGAACGGAAATATTCGCTTGCAGCTCGCGTCCATATAGGGCATATGCTATAATTAATAAAATGCTAGGACTACTTGTCATTGTTATTCTCGGAACCTGGGCGCTGTTTCAAAAACAGACCGTTGGTGAAGTGTCGAGCGACCTCACCTCGAAGCTTTCAGATAAATTAGACCAATTATGGTCTATTGCGCAAACCTCTTTGCAGGAGCGCAAATACCTTCGTGCTGAAAAGGCACTCTTAACTATTCTTCGTGTTGACGAACGTAATGCTAGCGCCTACAACCGCCTTGGTATTCTTTACTCGAAACAACAACAATTCAAAGAAGCGATTGAATGTTTTGAAATTGCCCAAAGCCTTGAACCAAGTGCGAGTAGCCTCCACAACGTGGGCCTTATTTACTTCGAAACCCAAAGCTACGAAAAAGCTGGCCTTGCCTTCGAACAAGCACTCGCTATGGATAGCGACTTACCATCACGCCACATCGCCTACGCGAAGGTACAAGAAAAGCTTGGCAACAACCGTAAAATGATTGATTCACTTGAAAAAGCGGTAGAACTCGACCCAATCCCTCAGACACTTTCTATCCTTGCTGATGCATACGAACGTACAGGCGAGGCTGAACTTGCCATTAACCTACGTGAACGTGCTGCTAAAATGATTATTCCTCAAGCGCAAAACAAAGTGCGTCAACCTCGACGCGTCGTAATGTAATAGGGAACCGTTATGGATATTGATAAAGTTTACGAAACAGTACAAGAAACCAAAGAACCAGCAATTCAACGTCAGCTGATTCTTAATTACATTCTGTCTTATGTGAAAACACTCGAAGATGACCCTGAGGCGAGACAAGATATTGCTTTTAATATCGCAACGCTAGAATCTACCGATTACGCCCAGAGCCTTGATGAAGAAGACAAACTTGCGGTTACGCTTGCCTTTGCGAGCGAGCTTGAAGAAGCAGAAGAAGACAACGAAGATTGGGCGCTGCTTGTTGATATTATTAAATCTTTAGAAGACGAATAAAGTCTTATAAAAGAAAAAGCTCCGGTCATCGACGCGGAGCTTTTTTTTATGACAAATAAAAAACCTCATATTACTATGAGGTAGTTTACTTGGTGCTGGAAGTAGGACTCGAACCTACGGAGCCTTACGGCGGGAGATTTACAGTCTCCTGTGATTGCCACTACACGATTCCAGCATGTCCAAGATACGGTAACGAATTGCTTCATTATTATATCTTGGAGCCGCCTTACGGATTCGAACCGTAGACCTGCTGTTTACAAAACAGCTGCTCTAACCAGCTGAGCTAAGGCGGCACTTGAACTATTTTATCATATTTTTACCCCGTGGCTAGGCTTTTCGGGGTATAATTATAAGAATGACTATGAGACCCCTCCCTACAGTACCCGCGCAGTTCGATAAAATCGTCGGCGGTGGCCAAGCTTTGGCTACCCTTGAAGACGGCAAAAAACTCTTTGCTTGGGGTGCGCTCCCTGGTGAAGAAGCAAATGTTCAACTAACAAAAAAGAAATCTCGCCTTGTTGAAGGTTACGTAACAGAAGTTTTAAAGGCAAGTAAAGACCGCGTAGCGCCACGAGATGCTGACAGCTACCTTTCTACCAGCCCATGGCAAATTATGACTATGGACGCCGAGCAGCACTATAAAGCGGCTTTGATTGTTGAAGCCTTTGAAATGCACCACGTTGTACTTCCTGACCCAGTTGAAGTATTTACTGATGGCCACGAATACGAATATCGTAACAAAATTGAGTTTAGCTTCTGGTTTGAAACCGACACTCAAGAACTTTCTTTGGCATTCTTCCGTCGTGGAACGCACGGTAAGATTTCGGTTAAGGGTACCAGCCTTGCTGCGCCGGTTATTAACGAGAAGGCTGAGCAAGTACTCGCTGTTCTCAACGAAATGAAAGTGATTGGCCGAGACCTTAAAACATTGCTTATCCGTTCAAACGCTGAAGGCGACGTTTCTTGGCAGCTGTACGTTAAAGACCCTGAATTTGCACACGATAAGTTTATTAATTACTTCGATAAGGGTGAAAAGGGACAAGTTATCTTTTCTAACCCACTCAGCCCAGCAAGTGTTATTACTGAGTACCTTACACCGCACACACTGCGACTTACAGACACTATCCTTGGTGTGAAGTTTAACTATGCAACTGAAGGTTTCTTCCAAATCAACATTCCTGTATACGAGCAAGCCCTTACTGATATGAAGACATTCATTCCGGAAGACAAGCCAGTACTCGACCTCTATAGTGGTGTCGGTACTATCGGCCTTACTATCGGTGGAGACGACTTAACGCTCGTTGAGTTAAACAAAGAAGCGGTTCGTGAAATGAAAAACAACATTGTTGAGCTTGGTAAGAAGGCTACAGCCGTTCTCGCAGCCAGTGAAGACGTGACTGAGTACATTACAGAAGATAAGGTAATCATCCTTGACCCGCCCCGTGCCGGGCTTCACCTGGATGTTGTTGACCGTTTGCTTGAAGTAACCCCTGAACGGATTGTGTACTTGTCATGTAACCCGGTTACCCAAGCCCGCGACGTTGCATTGCTTGCTGAAAAGTACAACATCACCTCACATAAGGGATACAACTTCTTCCCTCGAACACCGCACATTGAGAACCTGGTTATCCTCGACTTACGAAAGTAATTCGAGTATAATATCTCAAGTTGCACCTCGGTGTGACGAACGCCGCGATAGCTCAGTTGGTAGAGCGCATCCATGGTAGATCGCATGATCCTGCCCACCAATCGAGAAATTGATTGGCGAATCCCGAATAACGGTTAAAGCTCACGCAGGGTAAGACCGTGGCGGTACTTGTAAAAGAGTTTCGCCCGAACGACTGACAAGGGAAGCTAAGTCACTTAGTGATATGTTTAAGATACAGTCTAGCCCTTATCATGCGAATAATAAGATAAGGTGTAAGCGAAGGATGAGGTCCAGGGTTCAAATCCCTGTCGTGGCTCCACAATTATTAAAAAAGACGCTTCGGCGTCTCTTTTGTTATACTAGGGTTATGGCAACATTTAGTTATGATATTGTATCCGAATACGACAAGGCAGAAATGAACAACGTTTTTGCGCTTGTCCAAAAAGACATCTCTAATCGTTATGACTTTAAAAATACCCCAGCACAAATTGAATTCATGGCCGACAAAGTAGGCTTCAAGGTCGTTGGGGCAAACGAATGGCAAATCGAAAGCATTGTCGATATTATTCGTAAGAAGCTTACATCTCGTAACCAAAGTAGTAAAACACTCGACCTGACAAAGCCGATTGTAACAACGAACTTGAAATCATCGCAGGAAATTCCTTTTATTGCTGGCCTTACTCAAGATAAAGCCAAGCAAATTACTAAAGTGCTTCGTGATGAAGTGCCGAAGGTAAAAGCGCTTATTCAAGGTGAAGAAGTGCGTGTGACGAGCGCGAGCAAAGACGATTTGCAAACTGCGATGCGGTTACTTGAGTCTCAAGACTTTGATTTTCCTCTCGCTTTTACTAACTTCCGTTAAGGTGGTTGTAAGAGGTGAGGCAATCTGTTATAATTTACCTCTGAAAGCCTCAACAGGCAAAACATTATTTAAAGTAAGTTGAAAGATATCTAATGGCAAAGAAGAACACAAAGCGTAAGTTGGTTGGATTGGTTAGTGAACTTAGTGGTCACCGTACATACTACACTACCAAGAACACCCAAAACACTACTGAAAAACTTAGCCTACGTAAGTACGACCCTATTGCTCGTACTCACGCGCTTTACGTTGAAACCAAGAAAAACCTTGGACGCAACGAAGTTAAAGCTCGTAAGGGCTAGTCCTCTTTCAACTCATCGAGCATTTCGGCTAACCATAGCCCAGATGCAAGTGAAGTTTCCAACACCGTCTTTGTTAGGCGGTGTTGTGTTATATAAAGATATAATTTGTCATTATTAAACTCGACACCGTGTGGCCAGAAGCGTGAAGCAATCCCAGCAACCATGGGTGAGGTTAATAATTGCTCAACGTCAGCGGTGTGTGTAGTACGGGCAAGAATTTGGTAGCGACCATGAAGTTCTGAGCTACGGTTCTGTAGAAGCATCGTATTGAGCGGTTGCAAGTAGGGTTGTACAGTAAATAGTTTATCGTATTCGCCGGCCTCATGGCCTGTCGGTGTAAGGAATACATGTGGAACCTGGTTCTCATGCAAATCAATCTCAATAATGCACCACAGCTGCTCGTGTGAGTGCCCACCGTGCTTATAACTATCAAAACGGTCAACAATACGGAAGTTATAGCCTTCGTATGTACCAACCATGTAATCAGAATCAATATGCGTAAGTGATGCGGTGAAACCGCGAATAGCATCGTAATCATCGTCATGCTGGTCGACCATACCAAAATGCACAAAGCCCATTCTGTTAGCGAATGTTTTTAATACCTTTGCACGGCTACGAAGTTGCGGTGTAAAACGCCGCACCATGTGCTTAAAAGTGGCCACCCGAACAGACATTATTTACCTTTTCCGACGAAATCTATAAGGGTCGATACGTATTCAGCGTGTGACCAAGTAAGTGGGGCAGGCGAAATGAAGGCGCCATCAACAGGGTCAATTTGCTCACTCAGCATACCAGTAGGCATTGCGTGTGATTTAATCCAGTTAAGAATCTTCAAAGCATCTTCGTTGTTATCTTTTTCAATTAAGTACTGCGCGTGCCAAAGGGTAGTGATGTACCAGTAGTTTCCAGCGATGCCTTGTTTTGTACGGCGATAATCATCATCTTCAGAACGTGGTAAGCCGGGACTATCAGGAGTGGTATTAAACTTTGTTTGAATAGTTGCAATTGAGGCTTGAATTTCTGGACTGTTAGCATCGAAGAGCCCGAAAAGGAATGCAGAATATGTCGATGAAACGTCGAGTACTGCATCGTATTGAATTTCACCTTTTATAACATTGATACCGCGGTAGAATACTTGGCGTTCCTTGTTGAACAAGTGTTTGTGGGCAGCTGCTTGAATGTCTTCAGCTGCAGTGCGCCATTTGACCGCATTAGCTTCTTCACCGGCAACGATAGCGAGTTCTGAGGCTGCAATGAGGGCTGCGTAGGTAACGGCAGTTGTATAAGTGCTGGTTGAGAAGGTTTGTTCCCAAAGGTCATAGCTTGGTTTTGGCAAGCCGCTAATAGGGTCGACGAATTCAGACATCCAATCAGCCATTGGGCGAATCATCGAATGGTAAAACTCTTTAATCAGCGAGCTGTCTTTGCTGAGTTGGTAGAACTGTACGAATACAAACAATACTAAAGCTGTTTCATCTTCCTGAATAGGGGGCGAAACAACACCATCAGCATGTACGTAAGGGTGCCAGCTGCTACCGAGCGCACCATCGGCCCGGTATTTGTGCATTAAGTAACCACCCGGGTGCAGGCCGCGTTGGCAGAACTCGAAGAAACGGTAAGCTTCTTGGTAGTAACCTAAACGAACAAGCGGCCAGATAGTGTTAGCGCCGTCACGTGGCCATGAGTAGGCGTAGGCATCACGGGAGTAGTTCAACATAGTTGTATCGGTACTAGCCATAACCGCGCCGCGTTTGTCGATTTGCGATTTAATAATCATCATACTTTCTAAGAAAAGGTCTTGGTGGTCTTTTGGTAAGCCTTGTGCAAAGTCGATACTTGGCTGTAGCCATTCTTGCCACCAGGAGGCGGTTTTATGAATACGAGCGTCAATGCCTTGGTCTTGGACTTGTTTGTGGATATATAACGCTTCGCGGTTGCTCATGCCAGCGGCAATCCAATAGTGCACGCGGGCAGATGAACGTCCTTCAATATGTAAAGAGAACCTTAAAATAGAGTCAACGCGGCCGTGCTCGACAACGTTGCCGCCGAGTTCGCCATCTTCAGCATCTTTGAAGGTACCTTCGTGGTTTTCAATACCAAACAACCCAATCGAGTGTTGGTCGAACGGTTTGTTGTCGGCTGTGGTGCCGGAAATAACGAATGCACGACGGCCACGGTAATGAAGGATGGCGTCGCTATCCGGTAGGTATTGGGCGGTGTCAGTGTTGCTGCGCGAATCGCCAATAGCGAAAGCTTGGTACATAAACAAACGAATGTCACGGGCCTGTTCGAACGTATTAACTACGTGAATGTTACGGATAAACACACTCATGTCAGAGTCGACGGTGTCGTCGAATTCAAGCACAATGCCAATGGCTTCGTTTTTTGCAATTGTGTGGCCTACTAAACTAGTGCTTGGGTAGTGGTGACTGAAAGTCCAGGTATCGTCGTCAGTCCAGCTTAGAACGCCGTCAATATATACGCCTACCTTGTGGCGGAGTGAAGGGCCGGCAACGTGGTTTTCAAACCCAACATATGGGTAATAGAAATCGTGTACGACCCCGTATTTATTTAAGCCTACGTGAAGTTCGCCGTTACTGAGTACAATTGATCTAGCCACTTAAGCCTCCTGTGCGGTGAGTTTCATGTAAACGCCAACGAACATCGCGGACAGCATTGATGTAATACAAGAAGGCGTCGTATGGAGAGTCATACGGGCTAAAGTAGGCGTGCACATCACCATCAGTAAACCATTTGGTACACATGTAATACGCGTGGTCTGAGGTTTGTAGTTTACGCCAATCAGCAATAAGGTCGTTGTCTTGTGTGCGGATAACATCATCTTCCAGTGAATAGATGTGTTTCATCGCTTCGTGCTGCATGCTGTTACCAACCCAGGCAGTAAGGTCACGTTCGGCATCGGCCCAGGTAACGGTGTTCGGCATGCTAATAACGCCAGCTGGTTCGTTAGCGGCAATTGCTTCTGAGGTGGTGTAGAAAGTATTATTTTCGTCTTCAAGCCAACGCCCAACGAATTCTTCGAAGAATTCAAAGATGCCTGTATCTTGCCATTGGTGCTCACCGAATGTCTCGTAGTCCATGAAAAGGTTAACGAGTGGTTGGTCTTGGATAGACGCTTCCATCCACTGAGTATATTTATCAACGGTGAGTGGCCATTCTTGCCATTCACGGTTGCTGAAGCGGAAAGCGAGGTCATCACTTAAACGATAATTTTTAAGAAGTAAGGCAATATCTTTGGTACCTTCAGGTTTGTATACAAAGTTAGGGCTGCGCCAGTCAAGGATTGGGTCCCAGCCTTCAGCGAGAATACCCTTAAAGCCGTAGCCATCGGCCCATTGTGCTAATTCGTCATTGTAGGCAAGTTCGGTGTTACGAAAGACGTTCGTTTCAACGCCAAATAGCTCGCGAATTTTTGCTTTGTGCATTTCGACTTGGCGTTCGAATTCAGTACGGCTATAAAAGAAGGCGAGTGAGTGGTAATACGTTTCGGCGACAATCTCAACTTGGCCAGTCACTACGAGGCGTTTGAAGCTTTCAAGAACGTCTGGCGCCCATTGTTCAGCTTGCTCGATAAAGGTACCGGTAATACTGAGTGACACTTTGAAATCAGGGTGTTTGTTAAGAAGCTTTTCAAGCAACGCGTTCATTGGACGGTATGACTTGTCGGCAACTTTGTTAAGAATCTTTTCGTTACTGCGGTTGCTTTGGTTGTCTGCGTCGACAAAGTAATTATGGTCAGTTGAGGTATCAAACACGCTGTACTCACGTACGCGGTACGGTTGGTGAACATGCATATAAAGCGTGATGCCGCGTTTATTTTGAGGCATTATGCGAATGCTCCAACTAGCACGTTGTCCGGCGTAGCAACTTTACTGTACTGGCTCATACATTTCTTAGCGACATCGTGCCAAGAAAGCCGTGCGTATTCGTTGACGACATTTTTACGGAGAGAATCTTTAAGGGCAGGTGAGGTGGCAATACCAACCAGTTGGTCAGCTAAGCGCTCAACATCCCAGAAATCGTAACGGAAAATACTTTGCAGTACTTCGCCGACGCCTGATTGATTAGTGACAATAAGGGCGTTGTCGTGGTGTGCCGCTTCAAGGGCTGTGAGGCCGAAAGGTTCGCTAATAGAGCTAAGAACAAAGACGTCGGATACGCTGTATGCATCGCGCCATTGCTTGCCGCGCACAAAGCCGGTAAAGAAGATTTTGTCAGAAATGCCAAGGTCGGCAGCTAAACGAATAAGTTCATCACGTTGTTCGCCGTCACCAGCGAGCAGTAATGCGAAGCGGTCGTACTTTTCAGATGCCTTGGCGACACCACGCACAAGGTTCGCTAAGCCTTTTTGGATAGTGAAACGCGTCACTGCGCTAATAATGGTGTAGCCTTCGTCTTTAAGGCCTTCAAGGTAACGGTAAGTGCGATTATCGTATTCGTAGCCATCGTTGAGGCTTTCAGGGTCAATAGCGTTGTGAACCACTTCAACTTTATCAGCTGGAATGCCGTACTTCTCGACAATAATTTTTTTGGTAATAGCGCTAACGGCAAGGATACGGTCGGCCATCATTAAGCCTTGGTATTCAATTTCGTGCACAATTGGGTTGCCTTGGTTGCCGCCTGAACGGTCGAACTCAGTAGCATGGACGTGTACGATTAAGGGTGCGTTAGTCAGTTGCTTGGCAATCATGCCAGCTTCCATAGTTAACCAGTCGTGGGCGTGAATAGCGTCGTACTCTTTACCAGGTACTAATTCGGTAACGAATTTGTTGTAACGGTGTTGAACATCTCGAATGGTTTTAAGCTCGCCAAGTTCGTCGTGGCCTTTTTCTTCAAGGAGAAAGTTAGAGTCGTAGGCACCCATACCAAATTTATGCAGTGGTGAAATCTGTGTGGCATGGTGAATTTTCATAAAGTCGACATTTTCATGTTTCGCAGCGTAAGGAACGACGAAATCAATATCAGCGCCATTAAGAGCTAAAGCCTTGGAGAGGTAATAGCATGCAACTCCCAAACCGCCACTATTGTGTGGAGGAAGCTCCCAGCCCAACATTAAAATTTTCATAACCCCTATTTACGAGGCGCCGTAGCGTCTCGATAGCTCCTTTATATTTCTGGCCACGTTTTCTGCCCTGATTATAGTTCTAAGCGTAGGCTTTTACAACAGCTCTTACGCTTAAAATGAAAGATTGTTGTTTATTTTTCCACAGCCGGTAATTCGTGCGCTCGCCAAACGGGAATTGCCTGCTTTAAAGGCAGCAATTGGCAGTAACCATACAGCTCCATTAAGCGCCGTGCAAGAGCACCTGTTCGCCCGGAAACGTAGATGCCGCGCCATTCAACGTACCCCCATTTTGGCCCAAGCGGAATACCCGATGGTGCCGATTTAGGGTGAAAGTGTTGCTGTGCGCGACCGGTTGCGAGGTGAGTAATGTTTTTTGCAACGTGTTTCGCCTGATTCAGAGTTGGCCACGCCGTACCACTGTATTTAACCGTATTGTTGTCACCAATAACATATACGTCGTCGAGTGCTTCTAGGTAAGGGTTTACGTTCACTCGGCCATCAGCCGCAAGGTGAAAATTATCGGCATTATGCTTGAAAAATGGATTGTTCGCTACGCCCGAAGTCCAAATAGCGGTTGTTGTAGGATACGCCTTGCCATCAACAATAATCTTGTCATCTTTCAATGCACCCACGCGGTGGTTTGCTCTCACTCTAATACCTTGCTTCTTTAGCTGATTGGCAATCTTGCTTGAAGCTGTCTTAGATAGGTGAGGGGTAATGCGCGGTGCAGCCTCGACTAATGTTACTTTCGAAGCCGTTTGTTTCAGACGGTAAGTAATTTTGAGTTCTTTCAAATAATCGTTTAAAGCAGCGGACATCTCGACACCAGTCGAACCAGCACCGATAATGAAATACTCCTTATCAAGCTGTTTATGCACTAACGAATCGTGAATGTGTTCGTGAAACTCTTTAATCTGCTCGATATTTTTAATACCGTAAGAATGTTCTTTCATGCCTTCAATACCAAAGTAAGTAGTCACCGAGCCAAGGGCTAGTACAAGCTTGTCGTAATGATAATCTTTTTTGCCGGTGATAAGGTGACGCTTAGGGTCGAAGCTGGTAATTTTATCTTGCACCAACTCAACATTGGGATGATTCGCAAAGATAGTATTTAGAGGAACGATAGATTCAGCGAAGTTCTTGCCCGTTGCGGTTGCATATAATGTAGCGTGATGCAAAAAATAAGATTCGTCCGATATTAACGTAATCTTTCCAATTTGTTTTTTGCTTAGTTCGAGTGCGGCTTTAACACCACCAAAACCCCCACCAACGACAACTACATGCATTCACCACTCCCTTTTCTTGTTATGTTTATGGTAACAGGGTGAAGCCTAAGCGTAAAGACTATAGCACCGCGTACAACACATATAGACTATATGGTGTTCAATCTGTTACAATTGTGGAGCTTAGGGGTATAGTACAGCGGTTAGTGCGTAGGTCTCCAAAACCTGAAACCGTGGTTCGATTCCACGTACCCCTGCCAAGCATTAGCATTATATAAAAGTCTCCGTTCTGGAGGCTTTTTGTTATAATCAATCTAATGAATAAGAAAAAAATAATTTTCACACTTTTAATTTTAATAACATCATTTTTAGCCGTTGCGTGTATTGTTATATATTTATACTTCCCAAAACTCTACACCGACCCGAATACAATTCGTGATTATAATCTTTGTGAACAAACTGGTTATCCTACCGCTCCGGCTACAAATGGTGGCAACATATGCACCTTACCCAATGGCAATACATATCAGTCTAATGGATTGTAATGGTTCGAAGCTCGTCCACTAAGGGCTGCCAAGCATAAGATATTTACAACTACCACTTTTTGTGGTATTTTATATATCTATGATATTTCCAGTCTATAAAACTGAACTACACCTTCCCGAAGTAGGTGATTTGGATGATTTAAGCCAAGCCTTCGAACGAGGTCTTCACCGCAATAGACGGACTATCCTCGGTTCTATAGCAGTAGGAGAGGCGCTACCGCTTGGTGAGGACGTTTATCATCTAGGAGAAACGCCTGAAAATCCTAATATAGAGAGGACTTATTTGTTGACCAGAGATCTTAGCATCAGAAGGGCTCGTGTTAGCGTTAGAAACGATGTTAAAGGGTACGAAGAGGAGCCGATAGACCTAAAAGGTAGGGGAATTTTTAACGACATGGAAGTTTCTATCGCAGGGCTTTATTATCAATCCAACAAGTATATAGGCTGGATGAATATTCAGCCACGAATTGGCTTATTCACGACTCTCAGCGAAGACCAAAAACGAAAAATGTTAGAACTTTAAGTTCTAAGCTCGTCCACTAGAAGCTGCCGAAAGTTCTACTGATGGGCTAACACTTTTTGCTATACTAACTTTATAAACAAGGAGTCAGTTAATGATTGAATTTAGTGGACTTAACTTTTTAGCAATTGCCGTTGCATGGGTTTTTAGCGTAGCGCTTGGTTCGTTCTGGTACTCACCAGCGGGTTTTGGGAAAATATGGTCAACCTTAAGTGGCGTGGATATGATGCAAACTCCAAAAAACGAGACTACAAAAGCTATTATTTTTGTTGTTATCAGTAGTTTACTGCAAGCACTAGCACTGGGGCTTATCTTGAACTCCCTTCATCTAAACGGAGCTGGGGAAGGTGTAATAGCTTCGCTAATACTTTGGTTTGGCTTTACGGCACTCACGACAATTGGTAATACTCTCTACCAACGTCAAAGTTGGAAATTTTGGTGGCTGAATGCAAGCTTCTTCTTAGTCACAATGCTTGTTAATGGTTTTATACTGTCAATATGGAAGTAATATAAACTAAGTCGAACATACCCAATTGTAATATTATGGAAAACCCTGACCACCGAATATTTTCAATCAGTGTCGCAAGTGTCTACCCGCACTATGTTACTAAAGCTGAACGAAAAGGCCGCACAAAAGCTGAGGTTGATGAAATTATCCGCTGGCTTACCGGCTATAGCCAGGAACAGCTTGATGCCGAGTTAAGCAACCAAACCGATTTTAAAACCTTCTTTGCAAACGCGCCAAAGATGAATCCGCAACGAGCGCTTATTACTGGAGTTATTTGCGGTGTCCGAGTAGAAGAGATACAACAGCCGACTATGCGTGAAATTCGTTACCTTGATAAGCTTGTGGATGAATTAGCCAAAGGTAAGGCTATTGAAAAAATACTCAGAGCCTAGAAAATTAGTTATAATAGGTGCATGGAAAAAGTAGAACTCGTTGACGAACTTATCATCCGGCTTGAGCAGCTGCAAGAAATAATGCAGATTGTCGATGATAACGTAACCATAGATAATGTGTTGTTACAGGCTATTGTTAACCACGCGAACGAAACAACTTTGCACGCAGTTATAAATGATGTGGAGCAGATGATAAAACTCAAAGACAACGAGATTAACTATTAGCGGTATATTTCAAATATGAAAAACGACCTGTTTGCCCGAGTTAAAAAAAGTTCATAAAACCGTTGACGAGCAATTTATCTATTGGTAAAATTATATGTGGAAGATCAAGTGATACAGCACAAGATCATTATATGTAGCCAATCAAGTTCAATAGTTCAGTTATTTAGTTCGTAGGCTACGTCTGTTGGTGCAAGTCTTCCAGTTAATTTAAGAGGCACTTCGGTGCCTCTTATTTTCTTGTCTATAAACGATATGGGTATATAATAAAAGCAGTTATGTGAGTACTCACACCGTGTTTCCACTTACAAACTATATACATTTTCAGTTCTCCGTCGCGTACAACAGATAAACGGTCTGTACTGTGCCACCGGATAGCTTCATACAATAAAATCCGTTACAGCTAAATATTCTTTTAGTTGTTTTTTTTAAAAAAACTATGGAGAACTAATATGTATAAAGAAACTGAAGTAGCAACCTGGAACGAATACCTTGAAACAACTGGTCGCGGCGGTGCACCGGTGAAGCTGGATAGAATACTAAAAAGGCGCATGAAGGCATTCATAAAAGCTCGAACACAAAAGAAGTCTCCGTAATGGAGGCTTTTTTTGTGTTGTTGAAAAGATATATTTGTGGTGCTACTATGTTGCTAGACATACACAATTGTTGTGTAGTCGCGTCATCCAGGCAATTAACATCGAACCTAAGAGAGGTTTAACTATGAACATCGCTCGGCGAGGAGTAGCCCTGGTAATAGGGTTAATCCTCGCGACAAGCATGACCGCCTGTACGGGTGCGTCAACTCTGCCGGCCGAACCGGCGGAAGAGACGCGTACACCAGCGCCCAACAGCGGCACTGGCACGGAAAGCATTTTTGAAGGCCTCGCCGGGCTGAATGACGGCACTATCCAAGCTGAGGCTGCAGAAGAAACTCCCACTGCTCAGCTTCAACCTGCCGCCAACTACGTACAAGGGTCGTACACAAGCAATACGACCCTCACGGATACATACTGGGCCTCGGACTGGTGCCACTATTTCGTGGCCACCGACGGGCTTACGTACGGTGAAACGTGCGTACGGTCAGCACCAACGGCGAACGGCACTGCATCGCCAGACCATTTCTTGGTTTACAAGTACGACCCAACGAGAGTCGAAAACATCGGCCCCATGGTGCTCGAGTTGTACACTGGCTATGCCGGCTACACCACGTACCGTGACCTCACCGATCCAACCTTCAACACCATCCAGTGGGCGGCTTTTCCAACCGGAATCGCTAACCTCACGGCCGATAATTACTCGGTCGGGATTCTGGATGTAAACGGCCAACTTGTTTGGTACACGCTGCAACAGATACTGAACATGGGAGCGGCGGCACGCACCAACGCCAACGTTCCGCAGGCAACGGTTCCTTCTTGGGACCCAGCCATCACAGTGTGGTCGTATCCGATGATTTCAAGCATCAACAACCAGATTGCGAACATTCCAAGCTTTGCTGGATAACGACGCATGGAATATAGCCCCGATTTAAGTGAGCCTCGCTCCTTGAGTCGGGGCTTTCTTAATTTGAAGCAAAAAAATGTCTGTAAGCCATCTTACAATCCCACACTGGATTAACTGGTATTGTTTGACAGTAAACAAATCAATTAGGAGAACATATGGAATCAAATACATCTAAACTCGTTGCCATTGTAGCCGTACTGGTTGCACTCGGCCTCGGACTATTCGGTGGATACATGATTGGAAACAACATGGACGACATGGATAAAAACGAATCAGCAATGACACAACAGTCAACGAAACAAGCTGACCTGCGCGTTGCAATGAACAATTTGCTTCGTGAGCACGTCACCTCAAGCCTCGTTGTAACACGAAATATTGTTGACGGAGCATCACAACAGAAGATTGACGGTGCGAAGGCAGCGCAAACTGCTAACGCGGTAGCAATTGCAACTGCAGTAGGTGGTATTTACGGCAAAGACGCCCAAGACGCTATTACAACACCGTTTGTAGAGCACATTGCTCAATCAAATAACTATGCACAAGCTGTAGCTAACGGTGACACAATGGCTCAAGCAACTGCATTAACTGCACTACGCGCTGAACTACGTAAGGTTGCAACTGTATTTAACAGTGTTATCCCAAGCGTACCAGCTGATACCCTTTATGAAGCCCTTAGTGCTCACGAAGACTTGTTAAATCAAGCTGCAGTAGAATACAAAGCTGGTAACTTTGAAAAAGCTTACCAATTAGAAAACGATGCGCTTGTTCAAATCTCTGGTGGTGCTGAAGCACTCTCTGGTGGAATTGTTGAATCAAAGCCTGACATGTTCTAATAGAACTGCTTAATATAAAAATATACCCATCATAACGGTGGGTATATTTTATTTAGCGAGGTTTTTTCGCAACAGGTTTACATTCACTATAGTAACTACAGTAGATAACCAAGCAGCGCTGACCACCCAGCCAGCAAGAATGTCGGTAGGGTAGTGAACTCCGAGGTATAGTCGTGAAAAGCCGATGACAATAATAAATGAGCTTCCAAGAGCTACTGCTAACCAGCGAAATCGGGTATTCCAGCATATAAATATGAGTGAAAGGCCGAGTGCGGCGGTAATCATTGCATGCCCGCTAGGGAAGGAGAAGCTGGTTTCGACAACAAGCTGTTCCCATAAGTCGGGTCGAGCACGTTCAAAAATCAGCTTCAGTACAATATTTAGTATGGCAGCGCCAGCAACAGTGGCACCAACAATGAGTGCTTTTTGGTAAAACTTACGACGGAGTAAAAAGGCGAGCAGTATTGAAGTGAGTATTATAATGCCAAATACACCACCAAGTTGTGTGATAACGACAAAGAAGCTGTCAAAGAAGGGTGTAGAGAAGCTGTTGATGCCGTTTAAGATTGCTTCGTCATAAAACAGTGTCTCACCTTCGAACACTTCCTCTACTAATTCAACGAAGGCGACAATGAGCAACATAAACACTGAAAAGTAGACAGCTAACGTGGCGAGCTTATGTTCAGATATGTATTTTAGAATGCCATCAATCATATTAATGACTATGCTAATTTAATGTCGTGCTTTTCGAATGCGCCAATAAGTCGTTTACGCATTTCTGCCGTTACCGACCATTGGTCTGACGGTTGTGTTTTACCCGAAATAGTTACTTCAACAGAACTACCGGTAAATGCACCAATTGAACTGAATTGCGGCGGGCTAAGAATCTTATCCTTCCATTTGCTGCTCTCGGCAAGGGAGTCACCCACTTGGTTGATAACACTAATAGCGCTGTCGAGATCCGTTGATGCATCAAGCATAATAGAGAATTTTACCTTGCTGAAGCCCATCGTCTTATTAACGACGTGGATAATTGAACCATTTGGAAGGTAGTGAACATTACCGCTGTCGTCGCGAATCACCGTTGAGCGTGTGCCAATATATTCAACCCGGCCATCAGCGTCGTTAATAGTAACGTAATCGCCTACACGGTATTGGTTCTCGGTAATAATAAAAATACCCGTTAGGAAGTCTTTTACGAGCGCCTGAGAGCCAAAGGCGACAGCAATACCAATAATACCCGCACCAGCAAATAACGGTGATAGGTCGACAGCAGGAAAGAATTGTTTAAAGATAGCGACAAAAGTAGTAACGGATACTAATATGCGCCAAATACCCGTAACTAGGTTAGCTAACGTGTTTTGACGCTTTTCGATATCTTTCTTAGGTGAGTTTCGCAAATGCCCGCGGACGATTTGCTTTGTAATCGCACTTAAAACTTTTGTACCAACAATATAGGTAATAACTCCACCTACTAAAATAAAAGCGATAGCAACGCCAGTTGTTTGTAACCAATCTGTATATATATTCATATAGTCAGTATACAGACATACCTTTGGATATTGTAAGCATATGCGTATACTAGAAGAAATAGCTAGCCAGGAGTTTTCATGATTTCATTACCAGTTTACCTGCCCTTGCAATGGATTATCATTGAAGGCGAAGAAGCGTTCGCGCAAATTATTAATGCCGAAGAGAAACAAGAAGGCGGATGGGTGTATAAAGTTTCTACAGATGGAGCTGACATTAAGTTTGTGAACGAAGAAGATATTCCGGCGTGTCTTATTGATGGTAAGTGGACGAAGAAAGCGATTGTGACTTCGCTTAATGTCTACTCGTAAAATTCATGAGCGATTCATACGAAACCTTAGAATTTAGTGATTCAGAAGCTTTTCGAAACTGGCTTGATGCTCACTATGGTTCAACTGATGGAGTTTGGCTCAAGCTTCATAAAAAAGGTTCAGGTCTTCAGTCGGTAACCTACGCTGAGGCACTTGATGTTGCGCTTTGTTATGGCTGGATAGATGGACAACGACGTAGTTTTGACGAGTTGTCTTTCTTGCAAAAATACACCCCGAGGCGTGCACGCAGCTTGTGGTCAAAACGCAATATTGAACATGTCACTCGGTTGATTGACGACGGCCCTATGACAACGGCTGGACTAGAGGAAATAACAAAAGCAAAAGCGGATGGGCGATGGGAAGCTGCATATGACGGCCCGAGCTCAATGGTGATACCTAACAGGTTTCTTGATGAATTAAGTAAGTACCCAAAGGCACAAAAAAAGTTTGACGCGATGAGTAAGTCTGCACGCTATTCAATCGGTTGGCAATTGCAAACTGCTAAGACTCAAAAAACGATTGATGCCAGGCAGAAACGCATTATTGAGCAACTAGATTCAGACATCTCCTTATAAACGGCGTATAATAAGAAGGTTGTTAAAAAGGAGAACCTAATGAATATTTCTACTATTAAAGCTCGACAAATTTTAGATAGCCGGGGTAATCCTACTGTTGAAGCCGATGTCATTCTTGACGATGGCACACTTGGCCGAGCTGCTGTACCCTCTGGTGCAAGCACTGGCTCACACGAAGCAATTGAACTTCGGGATGGCGACCAAGCATATGGCGGCAAAGGAGTGTTGAAAGCGGTTGGTTTTGTAAATACTGAGATTAAAGACGCACTGGTTGGCAAAGATGTTTCAGACCAAGCGGGTATTGATAAGATTATGATTGACCTCGACGGCACACCAAACAAGGCACGCTTTGGTGCCAATGCTATTCTGGCAGTTTCATTAGCGGTCGCGAAAGCTGCTGCACTTGAACAGAAACTTCCTTTGTACCGTTACGTAGCGAACCTAGCGGGCAATACTGAATTTACATTGCCGCTACCTATGATGAACATTATTAATGGTGGTAAGCATGCCGCTGGAAGTACAGATATTCAAGAGTTTATGATTATGCCAGTTGGCGCGACAAGCTTTAGCCACTGTATTCAAATTGGTGCGGAAATATTTCAGGCGCTTGGTAAAGTACTTCACGACAAAGGTTACGGCACAACTGTTGGTGACGAGGGTGGTTACGCCCCAGCGGTAAAGAATGGTAACGCTGAAGCACTTGAACTTATTGCAGAAGCAACCGCTAAAGCGGGCTACACGCTAGGTGAAGACGTAGTATTAGCACTCGACGTTGCCAGTTCTGAATTGCTTGAAGATGGTTTGTATGTTCTTAATACAGAAGGCAAGAAATTAAACAGTGCTGAAATGACTGCATTCTACAAAGACTTGGCTGACCGTTTCCCAATTCGTTCAATTGAAGATGGACTTGCTGAGGACGACTGGGCTGGTTGGGTAACATTAACCACCGAACTTGGCGACTCACTGCAATTAGTAGGGGACGACCTGTTAGTTACGAACACTGAATTCTTGAAGCGGGGTATTGAAGAAAAAGCTGCTAACTCGATACTTGTGAAGGTAAACCAAATCGGCTCACTCACCGAAACAATTGCAGCGGTAAAAATGGCTCACGATGCTGGCTGGACTGCGGTAATGTCACACCGCTCAGGTGAGACTGAAGATACCACTATTGCCCACTTGGCAGTTGGGTTGAATACTGGCCAAATTAAAACAGGTAGCCTTTCACGTACCGACCGTGTTGCGAAGTACAATGAATTGCTTCGTATTGAAGAAGAGCTTGGTGAGAATGCTGTTTTTGCCGGCCGTAATGCATTAAAGCGAGGTTAAGATGGCATATTTAGTATTAGTACGCCACGGACAATCTGAATGGAACGCCCTTGGCCTTTGGACAGGCCAGGAGGACGTCTCGTTAACAGAACAAGGAAAAGCTGAAGCTCGTAAAGCAGCAGAGCACCTGCGTGATATTACGCTTCATAAAGCACACACTTCTTCACTAAGCCGTACTCATCAAACGCTTGAAGAGATTAAAAGCGCCTTAAGCCATACTGATTTAGAAACCGTTCAACATAAAGCACTCGACGAACGCCACTACGGTGATTATCAAGCTAAAAACAAATGGGAAATTAAAGACCAAATTGGCGATGACGAGTTTATGAAGCTGCGCCGCAATTGGGATCATCCGGTACCAAATGGCGAGACCTTGAAAGATGTGCATGCCCGAGTACTACCATATTACGAAAAACACGTCCTTGAAGACCTTAAAGCTGGAAAGAATATCATTGTTGCTGCCCATGGCAATTCGCTGCGAGCCTTAATGAAGCACCTCGACCAAGTTGACGATAGTAATGTCCACGAACTTGAAATTGGAACTGGCGAAGTGGTCATTTACGAAATTAGTGATGACGGGAGCGTGGTTGGTAAATCTACCTTAAACGAGGGTGGAAAAGCCTAATTGCATATAAACTGAGAAAATAAGTTTTATCTACAACCGTAGCCCGTTGAAAAGGGTTACGGTTTTTGATACTATAGACGCAATACATTGGGGGTATATGAACGTAAAAAATTCACAAGGGAATATTGTGTCCCGCGCACTGCGAGTGCTTTTTGAAGAGATAAGTAGCAAAGTGAAGATGGCCGTACTTTGGACCGAAAAGCATAAAATTATCAGCATCATTATCATTGGTGTTATTTTCGTGTTTATAGCGGTAACCGTGACGGTTGCAATCATGTCTCGGAATGAAACTAAAGAAGTGAAACAGACTCAAATTGGCTTAGAGTATCAGCAAAAACTTCCAGCCTTGAAAGAATCGGTAGAAAAGTCGCCTAAAGACGTTACTGCTCGTAAGAATTACGGTGTCGCACTTTACGCGACTGGCGACATTGAGGGTGCAAAAAAGCAATACGAAGAAGCAGCAAAACTCGACGATAAAGACGCAGTTGTTCTTAATAACCTTGCCAATGCATACCGTGACCTTGGTCAGGTTGATAAAGCAGTCGACACTTACAAGAAATCAATACGTCTTAACCCAAAATCACTTAATGCGTACGCCAACCTAGCAAATGTTCAGCTGTACAGCAAAAACAAGCCGCAAGAGGCAATTGAAACGTATAAAAGCGGGTTAAATGAAATGCCGCAGAACACGCAACTGCAACAACTACTCGCTGTTGCTTACGAGCAAGCTAAAGACACAGCGAATGCAAAGAAGACATATGAACAGATACTGTCACATGATGCAGAGAATGTTGCAGCGAAAGCCGCAATTGAACGATTGAAATAGTTTTACTCAGGGCGCATTCATTAGTAAAATTTAGAAGTTAGGCCAGGGGTGATAGGGAATAAACAAGGAATTAAAAAAACGATGAGAAACGCAGTAGCGTCTGCTTTCTTGTTTATTTTTAGCGTTCTAGGTGCAAGTTTACTTTCTCACCCGTCCGAAGCTTTAGCCGCTCCGGTTTTAACAAGCGCATTGCCTTCGTCAGTATCAACCTCTGGTGGTGATACTGTAACTCTGACTGGTTCAGGGTTTGAGAGTGATTCAAAAATCGTTCTTAATGGGGTGAACATAGCCTCGGCAGTATACGTTAACGATACGGTAATGACATTTACTGCGCCTGCCCAACCATTTGCAAGGACGATGTCTTTATTAGTCCAGAACACTCTAGGTCAACAATCGAACACCGTCCCGTTTGCGTATAGTGACCCAACGATGACGATTGGAGCCATTAGTCCAAGTTCTGGGCCGACAATTGGCGGTCAAACCGTAACAATTACTGGAACGAACTTTTCAAAAGGCCAACGAACAATTTCACAAGTAAGTTTGGGCGATAACTTTACCTGTGGACTTTACGAAGGTAAAGCGTTCTGTTGGGGGCTTAATAGCAGTGGTCAGCTTGGCGAAGCAGGCCCGAGTACTTCGGTTGAACCGCTCGCTATTAATACCACTGGTGTCTTAGCCGGTAAAACTATCAAAATGATTACAGCAGGTGCAAACCACGCATGTGCGATTGCTTCTGATGATTTAGTGTATTGTTGGGGTTCTGGTTCAGAAGGACAGCTTGGAAATGGTTCAAACGCTAACTCAAGTGTACCTGTTGCTGTTTCTCGAACAGGAGTCCTAAGTGGTAAGACAATACTATCCGTAACAGCCGGCTCGAACCATACCTGTGTCATTGCTTCTGATGGATTTTCATATTGTTGGGGGCTCAATACGAATGGACAATTGGGTAACAGCTCAACTGTAAGTACTAATCTTCCTGTCGCTACCCTTCGAACCTCCGGGCCATTGTCGGGACGTACAGTTAAATCGATTGCTGCAGGTGGAAGCCAAACCTGTGCAATTACTTCAATTGATTCTGCTACCTGTTGGGGGCAAAACACTAATGGTCAATTAGGAAATAACTCTATAACTCAAAGAGACGTTCCGGTTGACGTAAATACAAACGGCGTCCTTGCTGGAAAGACAATTAAATCAATTTCAACCGGAAAGTTTCACACCTGTGCCATTGCCTCCGATGACAATGGATATTGTTGGGGGCTAAATACCAATTCCGGCCTGGGTAACGGACTAACGTCTCAATCGACCGTACCTGTGGCCGTAAGTACTAGCGGACAATTGCTCAATAAAACATTAAAGAATATTACTGTCGGCCTTTATTACACTTGTGCTATTGCGTCTGATAATAATGCCTATTGTTGGGGGTATGGCGGACACGGAAACCTAGGTAACGGCTCAAGTTCTACAACTAACACTGCTGTAGTAGCCGTCACCACTTCAGGCGCCCTCGCAGGGAAGACATTAAAATATATTACGACCCTTAGCGTTAACTCTTATGCAACATGTGTCATTGCGAGTGATGATCAGCTGTATTGTTTTGGCGCTAACGCAAATAAGCAATTAGGCTTCGATGCACCAGGCAATACAAACGTTCCTACGCTAGCAAGAGGCGCAATTGTAAGTAATATGCTCATTTCAATAGGCGGAGTAGCTGCTACGAACGTTACTCAGCTTTCGTCGACATCATTAACGGCCACCACCCCAGTACAAACGGATGGATATAAGAATGTAACGGCTACACGTTACGATGGCCAAGTCTCAACCCTTACTAATGGCTACCAATATACATCAGGGCCGGGTAACATATCACTCTCTCCTTCGAGTGGCTCGTTAAGTGGCGGAGACACCGTTACGATAACAGGTTCAAACTTTGATGCCGACACTAAAGTTAAGGTTGATGATATTTATTTGAGCTCATTTACGCGAGTTAACGATACTACTATTACCTTTACTACGCCTGCGCAGCTGTATGGACGCAATGTAGAGGTGGTCGTCGAAGATATTTACGGCGCACAGTCTAGCTCAGTATTCTTTAGCTACACCGACCCTCCGATGACTATTTCGAGTGTATCGCCAAGTGGCGGTTCGGTTGCTGGTGGTGGAACGCTGACAGTAACAGGTACGAATTTCTCACCTGGTGTAAAAGACATTTCGCAAATAAGTTCAGGCTCGGCGTTTACTTGTGGAATTTATAACAATGATGCCTACTGTTGGGGTTTTGCCGGCAAACTAGGTGATGGGACAAACACTGAGTCACACGTACCCGTGGCTGTAGTGAAGACAGGTGTACTTGCAGGAAAAACAATTAAACAAATTTCGGCTGGGCAAAGTGGTGCTTGTGCTATCGCATCGGATGACCAAGCGTACTGTTGGGGCCAGGGTGGTAATGGCCAAACCGGAGATGGAGTAGCTGCTGCCAACCTCGTACCTGACGCTGTATCAAGGGCAGGCGTGTTAGCTGGGCTAACTATTAAGTCTATTAGTTCGGGCGATAACCATACCTGCGTTATTGCATCGGACGATTTGCTATATTGTTGGGGCTATAATGCAAACGGCCAATTAGGAAATGGTTCGACGACACAATCAACTATTCCTGTAGCGGTATCTCGCGCGGGCGTACTTGCAGGAAAGACTATTAAATCTGTCAGTAGTTCAGCAAGCAATACGTGCGTTGTAGCATCAGATGATCAAGTGTACTGTTGGGGATACAACGCAGGAAGCCAATTAGGTAACGGCTCAACCATCCAGTCACTAACGCCTGTGGCAGTGTCTACAGCGGGCGCGCTTTCTGGTAAAACAATTAAACTAATGTCTTCCGGAGGTGGTACGACATGTGTTGTTGCTTCTGATGAATATATATATTGTTGGGGTGATAATAATGTTGGACAATATGGAAATAATTCAGTCACTCAATCAACAGTACCTACCGCAACATTAATGACTGGCGCACTTAACTCAAAAACTATCAAACAAATTTCAGTCGGTAGTAATTTGGTTTGTGCGGTAGCTTCTGATTCAAAAGTATATTGTTGGGGAGGGAATAGTTCTGGCCAGCTTGGTGATGGTGGCATTTCTCAATCAACCGTTCCTAAAGCAGTGCTTACGAGCGGCCAGTTAGCTAATAAGTCTATTCGCTCAGTGTCCGCAAATTTCAACCAAGCCTGTGCTGTCACAACGAGTAATAAGGCCTACTGTTGGGGTTACAATGCTTATGGCCAACTTGGTAACAACGCTACTGTGCAAAGTCAATCGTCGCCGGTGGCGGTCAGCTCAGTACAAGCCAGGCCATTTACACTGACTATTGGTGGCACTCCGGCTACGAACATTCAAAGCTCTAGCCCAACTTCTATCACTGCCACCATTCCAGCACACGCGGCTGGGGTTACAGATGTAGTTGCCGGTCGCTACGACGATACAACCGTTACTGCAGCTAACGCATATACATATGTTGCAAGCCCAGGAATTACTGCAGTATCTCCTAATACTGGTTTGATAGCGGGTGGTGACACAGTAACTATTACAGGTACTGGTTTCAGTGAGGGCATTAAGGTGAAGTTTGCTGGAAACTATATTGCATCACCTACGCGAGTGAGTGACACCTCAATAACATTCGTCACTCCTGCAACCGCAAAACCAGGCTCGGTTGATGTTGTCGTTGAAGATACGTATGGTCAAGTATCTACCGTAACAAATGGATTTACCTATAGACTTCCAGACCCGGTTGTCACTTCAGTTTCTCCCTCAGCAGGCCCAATGGGTGGTGGAACAACCATCATGATTAATGGAACTGGCTTTGTGAATAACCCAGACGGCGCAACTTGGTATCAGGTGCGGGTTGGCGGAGTGCTAGCCACAGGCGTAACGTACGTAAACAGCACCACGCTTACAGCAGTGACACCTGCTGGAACTATCGGACTGAAAGATGTTACTGTTTCGAGCATTCATACAAATACCATTACATTAGCGAATAGTTTTACATACACTGCCCAGTCATACGCGTTTACCAATACTGCATTGAACTTATCGAAAGACGAGCCAGGAACGCTCACTATTACAGCTCGCGACGGCAGCAATATCCCTGTAACTTCACCGACTGCCACAACAGTAAACCTTACTTCATCTTCAACAGGCGGGGCATTTGCACGAAGCCTTACTGAAGACATTGCGACTAGGTGGACATACACATCAGTGGTAATTCCAGCAGGGCAATCGTCAGTTACGGTTTATTACAAAGACACTATATCCGGAACGCCAACTATCACAGGGACGGTTTCGGGTACCGCACCATTTACACAGGTTGCCACAATTAGTTCGCCATTTAGGTTTGTGGTCACTGGGGTGAGTGACCCAATTAAATCTGGGGTTGCAAGCTCCGTGACAATTCGAGTAACTGACAAAAATGGTAACCAGCGTAACGATTACACCGGCACGATTGTATTTAGTTCTGATGATTCATCGGCAACTGTACCGGCTAATTACACTATGAGGGCATCGGACTACGGCATTAAGACATTTACTAATGGTGTCACAATGGGAAGCATTGGTGAATATTGCGTTACAGCAGCCGATTCCATCGATGGCGCTGTTGCTCGTGGCCAGCAATGTAATATTACCGTTCAAGCACCAAATATAGGGACTATTAGTAAACTCGCTATCATTACACCTGAGCAACGCATCACTGCGGGTAAGTTTAGCTCACCAATTACTATCCAGACACAAGATGTTGACGGCATCAGTATACCCGTGGCAGCTGATAAGCAAATCTATCTCCATTCGCCATCGACAACTGGTGAGTTTAGTACTGACGGCATAAATTGGTCAGGCTCAATGCCTGTCGCGGCTACTATTAAAGCCGGTTCATCGTCGGTTAACGTCTATTTCCGTGATTCAACGGCGCATACCACCGCCATTAAAGCTATGGACAATTCAGGTGAATCAACTGGCGCGGACTTTGGATGGCTTAATGCAAACCAGTCCATTACAACCGGCTTATCACCACCGACTAAAATGAGAGTAACTGGCCTGCAGGCGATGGTGAGCGGACAGAAGTCGAATTATATGGTCGAGCTACTGGATGACGCTGGCAACCTTGTCACCGCGGACTCAGACATAACTATTCGCGTCGGTAGCGACACTCCAACGTCATTATTCTATTTCCCTGCATCTGTAGGTAGCGGCGTAGTTGGCCCAACAGAATTTACTATCGCTTCAGGCTTAACTGGTGCTACGATTGCTTTCAGTGACACAACTATCAGTACGAGTACTGACTTTACTACGTTGACCTTCACTGACGGCCGGCCTATGACCGAAACGGTTCGTTTAGAAGACGCCACTAAAGATGTGCAGATTGTCGCTGCTTTACCAACAAAAATATCCCTCAATTCAATTCTTTCAACTATGGAAGCAGGGGATTCAACCGCTGTCGATGTACAGTTGCTTGATTCTACAAACCAAGTTGCGCCAGCAACAGAAACAACGACTATTAGTTTAAGCAGCTCAACAGCAAGCGGCCAATTCTCACTTACGCAAACTCCGTTTAACCCAGTTAATTCGGTTACTCTCAACCAAGGTCAAAGTTCAAAACGTGTTTATTTCCGAGACACAGTTACCGGTACAAGCACACTAAACGCGGCCCGTGCCGGCTTTACAGCTACACCTGACCAAGTGGAAATTACTTCTTCAGACACAACTAGCTTTGGCATAACACCAACGACAAGCTCAACACCGCTCGATACGAGCTCTGGGGCGTTTACCGTGACGAGCTACGATGTATTTGGAAATGTTGTCGTTCAAAGCTCAGACCTCAGCGTCTACGCCTACAGCAATCAAAGTACCACGAAGTTTTCGACGTCAACAACTGGGCCATGGAACGTCACTCAATTCACCATTTTAGCTGGGCAATCATCTGTTCAATTCTTTGCTAAAGATACAGTATTTTACGGTGCCCCGCTACAAATAACTGCGAGCGACAAAGCAACGCTCGATAACCCTGATGTTGATATTGCCAACGCAACCGCCAGCCTTACGGTCGCGAGCCAAGCAGTCGCAAGCATTCACATTACTTCGTCACAGCAAACTATTGTCGCAGGGTCGGTTTCAAATAAAATCGATATTGAACTTCGCAAAACCGACGGCAGCCCGGCGCTACAAAATGGTGCAACCAATGTAACTATTTCGATAGTGGATGGCAAGTTTATTGCTACAAACGACCCTCAAGCGGGCGCAATTAACTCGATAGCTATTCCTCAAGGGTCGGCAACTGCTTCATTCTATTATTATGGCGAGAAGGCGAGTACTCAAACTATCACTGCAACAGTTGCAGGTTCAAGTACCTCTACGACGCAACCGATAATTATTCAAGCGGCGGCACCGAATAAAATAGCCTTCCAATCGCCAACATCTCCAGTGGCACCAGATACTTCAACAGCGGCTATCCACGCAATTATTCGTGATGCATTTAATAACAGTGCGTCATTCAGCACCGCAAAAACCATAACGTTGACATCGAGTTGTACGACAGGCACCTTCTCACTTAGCAGTACAAATTGGCAAGCCGTCACTTCAATACCTGTTTCAGCTAATTCGAGTGATATACCTTTTTATTACAAAGATACCGTGCCAGGTGATTGCACAATTACAGCATCTATTGCTGGTGTAACCGCCGCTACTCAACAAGTTACAATAAGTAGCTATGCAGTTGATACTGTCGTATTTACCACCTCGCCACAAACAATTAAAGCTGGTGAAAAAACCGGCGTAATATCAGTGCAGCTGAAAAAAGCTGACGGTACGCCAGCCGTACAGGACGGAACCACGCAGCTGCAATTAAGCGTACAGAATGGTCAATTCTATGCAAACGCAGGTGACGCCTCGACAGTAAGTACTATTACGGTTGCTAATGGCCAATCAACTGCCTCGTTCTATTACTCTGGAACAATTGCCGGCGCACAGACCATGACGGTGAACATGGCAGGCCTAACAACACCAGGCACTCAGCAGGTAACCGTTACACCAGAAGCTGCAACCAGTTTGGCATATACTACCCAGCAGCAGACGTTTGGTGAAGGCGAACCTTCTGGTGCTATTCATGTCGTAATTCGCGACATCTATGGCAATACTACTGCGCTCGCGAGCAACAAAACACTTGCACTCAGCTCGACATGCGAAACAGGTACCTTTTCTGAAGATAGTACTAACTGGCAACCGGTTGCCAGTATCGAACTCGCAAGCGGTAGTACAGACGCAACGTTCTACTACAAAGCGATGATTCAAGGCAGCTGTAGTATAACGGCCGCAGCAAATGGGCTAACGTCAGCTTCGCAAACTATGACCATTACTGATAGTAATTTCCCGGTTCGTATTGGACTCACCGTACCATCCGAAACACTTACAAAGGGCGAGATTCGAACGCTATCCGTTAACTTGCTTGATCAAAATGGAGATATTTCGGCCGCCAAAGTACGGACTGTCGTGACAATGACGACATCATCAAGCGGAGCGTTCGGCACCACTAGCGTCGTGTTTGACCCAGGTATTTCGACACGCACAGTCACGTATCGAAATACTGTCGCTGGACAGGTAACGATTGACGCTCGTGACCAAGTAGGAGCAACCGATGCGCTGGGTAGTTTAATGGATACCAGTGCGACGCTTAATTACATCGATGGGGCAGCAACATCCGTTAAGGTTGTTGCGGCAGCATCCACGGCACAAGCGGGCGAGCCGACAACACTCACCGTCACATTATTAAATGAATATGAACTTTCAGTTACCGCGCTGAGTAATACGACGGTTGCACTGAGCTCTGACAACACGACAGGATCATTCTTTGATGCGGGCGGTAACGCAACGAGGCAAATTACTATTCCAGCTAATCAGCAACAAGCGACAGCGACGTATCGCCAGACCCAAACCGGTGCTGGTACAGTAACTGCTCAATCCGCCGGTCTAACATCTTCAACAGCCGTTATTACCGTTATATCTCAAAACAATATTGCTGAAATTCGATTTAACAATACTCCACTCACCATAGATGTTGGTGAAACAGGAACATACCGCGTTGGGTTATATGACGAATTCGGCAACGTTGCTATCACCACAAACCCATTGTTGATGTATGCGTTCTCGAGTGCAGCCAGTGAAGTGTCTAATAATGGCCAATTTACTATTGAAGCTGGTACTTCAAACGGAATATTTACGTATAAACAAAATACCGTTGGGTCATTTGTTATGAATGTCGACGATTCCCTAACAGGTACTGCAGGTGCTATTAACTCTATTTCTCAAAACGGGCAAGTTATTGCTGGTGACCCGAAAACATTCCGCATTAACCCATCCAACACGACACTCGAACGAGGCGGAGTAACAGAACCAATTAAGATTGAATTATTAAATGCTAACAACGAGCCTACGGCTGCTACGGGCAGCGGACAAAGCGTCACAATCGGCCAAGTGAACGGCAGTTCAGCTAAGTACTCGCTTTCTAGGAACGGTACCTTTGCAAACCAAATGCAAATCATTATTCCAAGTGGGCAAAGTTCAATTGAGTTCTATTATCGAAACGACACTGGAACGCCTGGCGTACAAACTTACCCCGTAGTTTCGTCATTCCAAGGGGCGCAACAAAACAAATCAGGGTCGGTTGTGCTTCGGTACGGCGAACCTACTCAGTTGGTATACATTACGCAACCAATAACGATTGAAGCACAAAGTCCATCGTCGGTACTAACTATTCAACAGCAAAACCAATACGGAATAAACGTACCTGTAAGTACTGATAAAACTATTTACCTAACTAGCAATGCTTCTACTGGGCGTTTTGGTAGTTCTAAAGTCGACTGGGATGTAACGCGTGTTGTTATGGTAAATGGTTCATCAACCGCAAGTTTCTACTATCAAGACACTGCCGAGGGCCAGCGAACCATCACCGCAAGCGATACCTTACCACTAAACCCCGATGTACTGCTGGTAAATGCTACGCAACAACTAAATGTTGTACCATCTACGAACAACCCAAGAATTGTTAATAACTTCCTGGTAACAAATATTTCCGACCCTCAAGCCCAAGGTACGCAAAGCTCGTTAGTGCTCATTGCCCGTGACGCCGATGGGTATATTGTTGAAAACTACAACGGGACAGTATCGTTCAGCAGTAGTGACCCGGATGCGCAGCTGCCTGAAACCTATACTTTTGTTCCATCTCTCGATAAGGGTGTGAAGGTATTCACCAACCAAGTTGCCTTCAGTACTGAAGGTGAACAGACTGTCACAGCAACTGATGTGAACGGTATTTCCGGTGAACAAACTGATATTACAGTGGGTGAGGGGAATACCAACCCTATAACTGCGCTTGTTATCACCCAACCAGAATCACCCGTGACTATTGCGCCAAATACAGTATCGCCAAATATTACTGTTGAGTTGCGTGACGGTGCGAGTATTTCTACGAACGCTCCGGCTGGTGGCATGGATATTCGGGTCACCAGCACAACCGCTACCGGCCAGTTCGCAACAAGCGTTGGCGGCCCATGGCTCAGTACAATGATTATTACTATTGCTGAAAATATCGGCTATGCAAACCTTTACTACCGCGATTCTGCAGTAGGCAATGCAACTATTACCGCCTCTGACTGGAACGGTGCGCTTGATAGTGTCGCTATTGATAACGCCTCACTTGATGTTAATATTCACCGCACCTACGTTGATGGCGTACGTACTGTCCAAACCCTTAATGCCCTCGGTGAATACGAGACAAGCGCCCAACTCTTTGCACGAAATAGCGTCGGGGCAATTAATGGTAAGGTGACAAATAACTTTACCTCACGTAATTTAGTAAATGACCAGCTTGTTGCAGTTGACTGGCGCACACAGTGGCGTCAGGGTGTAAACCTATTGAAAAGTGACACTGCAAGCAACCTCTCAAGTTTTGCGGTAAACGTCGACCCTATACAAACAACAGCTGGAGCGAGCGACTTCTATGCAGTAGCTGAAACCACCGAAACTACGTTTGCCGACACCTTCAGTGTTGTTAGTAAGCAATTGCAAACAATGGTATCCCCATGGAAGGCAAGTATTAGTGCTCCTAAATACGCTGTAAATAATGAAAATATAGAAGCAATAATGACATTCCGTAACGGCAATGCACTTACCAGCCCTAATACTGCAACTATCTTCCTGCTTGCTGCTGATGCGACGAGCACCGTAAACGCGGTGCATGTTGATGGTTTTGCATCACCGAATTCAACGCTTGAATACAGTATTCCAGCCGGCATTGCGACACTTGGTGGTTCATATAAGCTATTGGCCGTTACCTATGACACAAATGGTAATACAACTTCACAGGTAGTTTCAGAGCCATTCACCGTCCTTACTACTGCGCCTGTTGACGACACTCCACCAGTAATTCCTGCCGTGCCGACCACTCCAGTTAAAGGCAATACTCCGAGTAGTCCTGCAAACGGAGCAGAAACGCCTGCAGCACCTATTGAGCCTGCAATTCCTCCTGTTGTGCCAATCAAGCCTGTTTCGCCGCCAACGAGCCCTGAGACGATTGATACACCTGAGGCTGAGGGTGCAAGTGACGCTGCAATAACTGCTGGTATTGTTGCGACGTATGCAGCGACAATCTTCGTTGGCGTGTTCTTAGTTCGGGAATCGTACAAAGAGTGGGCACGTATTCACCGTATTCGTTCTGTGTTGAAGCGTGAACAGCAGCTGGCTGCAGATAAGAATACGTTCTTGTCGCTTGCTTCACACTACCTACGAACACCAATTACTATTTTAGATGCGGCTTCCAGTATGGTGCCTACCAGCGCTACGCTAAATGCTGTTGCAGCCTCATTGCGTAACAAGGCAAATGTATTGCTTGAAAACGGCGCGGCTTCGTCGCTCACTGAAATTGTCAGCCCGGATGTTGAAAAAGTAACCCGCAGTGCTTTTAAATCGATATACTTCTGGTTGCCAATCATCATATCAGTTGCGTTAACAATTGCTGTAACAGTGCTATTCAACGTAGCGGCTAGCGGTGCTGATTTGAACAGTGGCCTGGTATACGCCGGCATTGTGTTAGTTGCGCTTGCACTCATGGTTGGGTTCGGCGCTCGAACTATCTTTATAAATAAAGAAGTCGATAACGCTAAGCAAGTCATGGAATTGCACCGCGCGCAATTATTTAATGCGAAATCGAACTTCATTATGGCAATGCAAAGCGACCTAACGAATGAAATATCACAACTACGCGTAACGCTGTCTTCTCCGGCGATGATTCCCGATAATGTAAAGACAATCATCCTCGACGCCACACAGCGTTTAGAACAGCTTGTATCGAAGCTCACACTCGTTGCCCAAATCAACGGCATGGCACCAGTTGTCGAATCATTTACTCCTCAAGATTTAGTACAATCCAGTGTCCAAAGGTTGCAATCTACTATCGCTGATAAAAAGCTCGCCATTGTTGAGCAATATGACGAAAACGCAGTAGTCTCACAAGACCAACGGCTACTGAAATACGTAACAGGCACCGTGCTGGATAACGCCGTGATGTTCTCCAAGCCCGGTAGTATTATCGATATTGATACTTCAAAGCACGGTAAAACGACGCAAGTATCTATTACCAACGAAGATAGCTCATTCGGTTCAGTCGAAAAGTTAACCGCTATGTTCGAACCATTTAACCACGCTACTCATGAAGACGATTTAACGGTTGAAGGAATGGGGCTCAGCTTATATCTTGATAAGTTAATTATGAACCACCTGGGCGGGGATATAACGGCGAGCAACTCAACGCTTCACCATAACGCTTCGATTAATATCTCATTCCCATCCACTAAGTAATGGCTGTATAATAAGAACAATATGAAGACAATCAAAGTATCTATTCAGGATGAAAACACCCTCATTCTTCAACAAGACGGCCAAAAGGGCGACCTGATTGACCTAAAGTCTATCCACGAGACAGACATTGATAAGGCGACTATTAAAAGTGTCGTTAACTCCATTAAAATGGATGAATTTAACGCTCAGCTTGATAAAGAAAAGCAAAATATTGAACGAGAAAAGCAACTCGAAGCCCGCTTGAAGGAACAGGAAATACTGGAGCGGGCTAAAGATGCCGTCGCTAAAAAAGAGCAAGAAATTGCAGCTCTTACTTCGAAGGTTGAAAGTATTGCCAATCAAACTGAAGCAGACGTAAAGCTGAAAGCACTTCAAGAACAACAGCGTATCGAAGAAGAATATCGTCAAAAGCTTACTGACAAAGAGGCTGAAATCAGCGATATGCGACACAAGAAAGAACTTGACGAAGAGAAGCTAAAAGAACAACTCCGTTCAAGCGAAACTGCATTGGTGTCGCTGAAGGAAATGCGTTCAAAGATGAGCACCAAGATGATTGGTGAATCGTTAGAGCTGCACTGTGAAAATGAGTTTAACCGCATTCGTCCGTTTGCATTCCCGAATGCTGAATTTACAAAAGACAATAAAGTATCTGCGACTGGTTCAAAAGGGGATTACATTTACCGCGAGAACGACGAGAACGGCAACGAGGTACTCTCTATTATGTTTGAAATGAAGAACGAAGATGACCACACAGCTACCAAGCATAAAAATAAAGACTTCTTTAAAGAACTCGATAAAGACCGTAAGGAAAAAGGTTGTGAGTTTGCCGTACTCGTCAGCCTGCTGGAAAAAGATAACGAATACTACGACGATATCGTCACCGTTCATGAATATCCAAATATGTATTCTATTCGGCCACAGCACTTTATTACGACGATAGGATTTCTTCGCCAAGGTAATATGAAATCACAAGAACTCCGTAAGGAAATTCACGTCCTCAATAACCAAAACATTGATGTGACGAACTTCGAAAACAATATGAATGCTTTTAAAGAAGCCTTCGGCCGTAACTACAACCTTGCCTCCGACCAATTCACAAAAGCGATTGATGAAATTGATAAGACCATCGACCATCTTAATAAAGTGAAAGACAACCTGCTAAAGTCAGATAATAACCTGCGTTTAGCTAACAATAAGGCTACAGACTTGAGTATTAAACGATTAACTTCAAATAGTCCTAGTGTCGCAAAAGCTTTTGAAGAAACCGTAAAGTAAGTACAAATTTCCTTATTTATTATTCAGCCTCTACTCTGTTATAGAGAGGTTATTTACATATGTATTTAAAATATTATAAATTACCTTGACAGGCGAGGTACTTCGGCATAAACTATAGTTATGACAGATACAAAACTTACTTCAGATTTACTTCGCGGACATACTGACACGATTATCTTGAAATTGTTGCTTGATGGCGATAAGTATGGCTACGAAATTACAAAACTTGTCGCTGAGCTGTCTGGTAACGGCTATGAACTAAAAGAGGCGACTATGTACTCAAGTTTGAAGCGGTTAGAGAATGACGGAAATATCATCTCGTATTGGGGAGATGAATCGCAAGGTGGCCGACGTAAATACTACCGCATTACCAATGTTGGCCAAAAACTTTATACGACAAACCGACAGAACTGGGATAACGCAAAAGAAATTTTAAACAATTTGTTATAGGAGGATATATGGAAAAAGAACTAAAGAAATTTATAGAAGAAGCATTTGCACCGTACGGCAGTTTCCCTGCCCGTGAAGATGTCACCCGAGAACTACTCGTAAACCTTGAAGAAAAGTACCGAGACTTAAAAGCCGAAGGTAAAACCGACGAAGAAGCATACAAGCTTGCCGTTGATTCGTTTGGTGACGTAAGTGAAATTATGGATGAGATTGAATATAAAGAGGAGCCAGAGCTAAGTGCTGCATCAACAGTACACAAATTCAAAGGCGTCGCACTTGAAGAAGCTGATTTAGCTGGCGTAAACCTTACAAAGGCTGATTTTAGCGGTAGTGCTATTCAAAAAGCAATTTTTGATAATGCAAACCTTACGGAAGCAAAGTTAATCGCTTCAGCGATATCAGATGCTTCATTTGTAGGTGCAAATTTAACCGATGCGGTATTTAAAAGCAGCGACATTCGTAATGCTAATTTTAGCGACGCCCAACTGATTCGTGTTCAAATGAAATCATCTTCACTAAAAAGTTCAACGTTTCACAACGTAACAATTACTGGAGCTACTTTTAAAAGTTCAGACTTTACAGGTGCGTCATTTGAAGGCGCTATGATTACCGATACAATCTTCACCAGCTGTAGCCTAGATATGGCATCATTTAAAGATGCGACGTTAAGAAATGTTTCACTCCACTATAGCGAAGTGAAAAAGACCATCTTTGATGGAACGAAGATGGATAAAGTAACGTATGCGTTCCTGAAGAAAACTAAAGCTAACTTAGACAACGTAATAATTATTTAATTAGTTTTGCCTTGAAACAATAGTTTTCATGGTCGTTAATCATTCCCGTAGCTTGCATGAACGCAAAGCAAATAGTGGGGCCTATGAACTTAAAGCCGCGCTTCTTCATTGTTTTGCTCATTAGCACGCTAATCTCTACAGCTTCTGTTTGTTGCTTTTGAGTAAGCGGCTTGTTGTCAACGAATTGCCAAATAAAATTATCGAAGCTGCCAAACTCTTCTTGGACTGTAAGGTATGCCTTTGCATTTTCAATTGCGGCATTAATTTTTAACTTATTACGTATTATGCCAGGGTTGGCCATTAATTCAGTACGTTTATCTTCGGAATATTTAGCTATTTTCGTAGCATCAAATTCATCAAATGCTTCTTTGTAGGATGCTCGTTTTTTAAGAACCGTTAACCAGCTTAAGCCGGCCTGCGCACCCTCGAGGTTGAGCATTTCGAATAGTAGACGGTCGTCGTGCGTCGGCACACCCCATTCTTCGTCATGGTAGGGGATGAATAGTTCGTTCGTTTCAGACCAGTAACAGCGTTGGAATGTGCCCACAATTAACTCCTTATTTAGTACTCTTAGTATAGCTGGCTAATGTGATATAAAAATTAACTTACATGTAATTTACCTAACAGAGGTTCCATACAACCCACTATTGATTTTTTATCACGTTTATGCTATAATGTAGTTATCTCAATAGGATTTTCCTAACGAGCGCCATCCGGCTAATTGAGCATCCAGCTCTTAGCTGGACACACAACTTGGAGGAATCATGTCTGAAGCAGGCAGCACGACCGAAACCGAAACAAAAGAACAACTCAAGAACGAGTTGGAGCGACAGCTCATCAGAGCAAAACGCAACTCGGCTATCTTCATCTGGACGTATGTCGTTGCAAACTCTCTTCTTGCGGGGTTTGTTACCGTAGTAGTGCTGTTGCGGATGATTGCAATCCAGGCAATTGACCTGCCGTTAGGCATGGCTAACTTGATTGGTATCGCAGTCACACTAGTAGGTTACTGCATCGGTCTGCTTATCACTTCGTTCATACGGAGCGCTATTGACACTCAGGCTCGCTACAGCTCCCTCCAGTAACATCCTCCCCGACCTACCTTAACTTCGGTTTTGGTGGGTCGGGTCACTACCTAACTTATTAACTATTTAATGAATTGGTTGGTGACTATTTAATCTTTATGCCAGCTTCTGCTGCAAATGCTGGGGCTAATTGCATAAGTTGGTCAAAGCTCATTGTCACTCCCCGTAAACTATTGATACCCGTAATGCCTTCAACAGTTGATTGAGAGATATCGACATTCATTATTCGTGCGCTCGCAAAAGTAATTTTATTGATTGTACAGTTAACAAACTCAACGTTCCTAAGCTGTGCATCGTAAAAGTCGACATCGTTAATGACACAATCTTCAAAGGCGACATTTTCCAAGCGAGAGAAACGAAAGTTAACTAAATCTAATTTTGAGTTTTTAAAATCAACATTCTTTAATACTCCATTAGTAATTTGCAAGCCAGTACAACGGGCGTTGCCGATAGATACTCGGTGCCACACTGCATCCGGAAACTTGCTAGCGGTAAAGTTACAGCTTCGAAAATCGCAATCTGTAATATCGAATTTTGGGACAATAACGCGAGTGAAATCAACTTTAGTAAGTAAACATTCTGCCAGGCTCGTTTTTTCAAGGTCTGAGCTGACAAACCAGGTGTCTTCAAGATGATATCCGGATACGAGGTCTTCACTACTGAATAGCTCCATGACGTCATCTGGTTTAGCCAACGATGGCGGCAGTGAGGGTAGGATGATTTTCATTGGTACCCTTAATATACCAATAGCTAGGGCTCAATAATAGAATTGATATTTAGCGTCACTTCGTAGCACTTTTGTAGACCTCAGTTATTCTCTCTATACCATGTATAATGAGTGGTAATGCATAACCACCTTCGTAGCGTCCTTAAAACACGGCTGTTCTTTGCCTTTTTGTTTATATTAAGTTCGGTTACGAGTGTACTTATCACTATTCCACAAAATGCCAAAGCAGCTGGTTTTACGATGCAAACGGGCTACTATAACGGTACTGGAGTGACGGGCAATACTATTAGTGGCGTAGGTTTCAAACCGGACTATCTTACTATTAGGTCAACAAGCCTTAACACGGTAGCTGTGTTTAAAACGAGCGCTATGCCAGCAGCTAACCTTGCATACTTTAATGCTGCCGCAATTGATAACACCACAACGCAAATTACGTTTAATAACGACGGCTTTTCCTTAGGCACACTTGCAAACGTTAATAGCGCCAACATGCACTACATCTGGACTGCTTTTGGAGGTTCAGATTGTACTTCGTCCGGTACATTTTGTGTCGGTACGTATGGCGGAACAGGTACATCTGACCGTGATATTACAACAGGTTTTCAGCCGGGTATTGTTATTAACAAGCGTACGACGAATGTATCTGCACACTTCCGAACAGCCTCAATGCCAACAAACCAATCTGACTACTTCACATTTACCGCTAACGATACAACGGGCGGCTTAATAAAATCTTTCGCAAGCAATTCATTTAAGGTTGGTGCAACTGATGATACGAGTGGAGCAACCTATAACTACATTGCATTTGCAACGGGAAGCACAGTAGCGAGAGAAGGAAGCTACACAGGGGATGGAACAGACAACCGAAATATTGATGGTTTAGGAATAGCCCCAGCATGGTTATTTATAAAAAATGATACCAGCGTCACCGATACAAGCAGGCGAGCCGTTATGTCCACCGACCAACACAACGGTGACCTTGCAAGTTTTCCTTCTGACACCGTTACAGATTTGCCTAATTACATTCAACAACTAAGAAGTGACGGTTTTCAAACAGGTACAGGGCCAGGAGTAAATGAAGCTGGCGCTACGATGTATTGGTTTGCATTCTCAGGGGTTCCACCTCAGCCAGCAGGAACTGGCACGTTTAAAATGATAACTGGTACTTATACTGGTACAGGTGTCACACAAACTATTTCTGGTGTAGGCTTTACCCCTGACCTTATTATTCTTAAAGATACCGCCGCAAACTATATGCTTTTTCGTACAAGTCTAATGGCGGGTGACCGTACAGCATATCTATCAGCCGCCGCATCAGACTTTACTGCAGGTATAACCTCAACGAATGCAGATGGCTTTACTATAGGTACCAGCGGGCTCGTTAATACAACGGGAAATACGTACCACTGGCAAGCGTTTGGCAATGCATATCGGCCTGACACGAAAAAAGGAGCAGCTGATTTTGCGGTTGGTGAATACTACTCAGGTGGTGCTGACAATCAAAATGTTTCAGGAGTGCCGTTCCAAATGGATTACGTTGCCGTGAAAAGGCTAGGGAATAGCCCAGGAGTGTTTCGTACCAGCGACCAGGTAGGTGACTTGTCAGGGCAATTCGCCTCAACTGCAGAAGCTTCCGATATAATTCAAAGCATTTCATCAACCGGGTTTCAGACCGGCGCAAATGCAAGCGTGGCGGTAGCGGGTAGTACAACCGGTACATACAGGTGGTTTGGGTTTAAAAATAGCTCAAACTTTACTGTCGGTACCTACACAGGAAATGCGGTTGCCGACCGTGCTATTTCGACTGTCGGGTTCCAACCGGATTTGGTTTGGGTTAAGCAATCAACTGCCGTTGCGGGTGTCTCTCGGCCGGCAACCTTAGCAGGTGACGCTTCGCAATACTTTATAAACTCACTCAATGGTACGGGTAAGATTAAATCATTAACATCAACCGGCTTTACATTGGGCACAGGTGCAGAAGTAAACACAAACGCAGGCACGTATCGTTACGCAGCTTGGAAAGTGCCCACTTCTGTCGGTATTGTTTCTGGTGACATTGTTGATAGCGGTGGCAGTACTGTTGCAACGCCATCGTTTGCTATGAATAATACCAGTGTTCCTTTTGACTGTACTGAAGTGACGGGCACACTCGGTACTTCTGCTCAACGTATTCGTGTATCAAACACGAGTTCAAGTGCTACATGGTCTACTTCGATTGCAGCAACAGCCGGGGCAACGGCGCTATGGCGCAATTCCGGTGATACTAAACAGTACGATTACAACGAATCAAGTGGATCGCCTGTTGGGTGTACCGACGGTTCTGATGCCGATTCTGTCGCTGGTAAATTGCGGATTGAACCATCCACAGGCGTCATAACACCACAAAGCGGATGCAGCTCATCCAATATCGCACTTGGCACAAACCAAAACTTCGACCAAACGACTACTAATGTTATTACATTAATGAGCGCAGCAAGTGGTGCGGCGACAAATTGCTACTGGGATTTAACAGGGGTTAACCTGCGACAGTATATACCTGCGAACCAATCAAACGACAGCTACAACATAAACTTTACTGTTACAACGGTAGCTTCGTAAAAGATTATTCATCACGCTAGAGCTTCACTATGCTAGAATTGATATAGTATTAGTGGAAGGGAACAAATGAATAAATTTACTAAGGTCGCTGCAAGCGCCCTAGCAATTGTTGGTGTTGCGTTAAGTTTGACAACTGTCACGTACGCAGCCAATAACACCAACGTTACACAAACAATCAATAGCGGCACGCTCGTGACGGATATTCGTGATGCAAGCCGTGTAACCGTTGCTAGCCCAACTTTCGCAATGGCTGGAACAACGTTCTCATTCAACTGTCAAACTACAACTGGGACGATTGGTTCTGCGAGCCAACGCCTTTATGTCGATAACCCAGGTGCTGCAAACGCAGGCTACACACTCACCTTAGCTGCTACAGCTGGTGCAACTGGCCTTTGGAATAACGCCGGCGTAAGCCAGTCGTTCGACTTTAATGACCCAACAACTGCCGGTTGTACAGATGGCGCTGACGCTGATGCAAAGGGTGGTCAACTGACCGTCGACCCCGCAGCCGCAACCCTTACCGCGGATTGTTCATCTTGTACAGTTACCGGAATTACAAAAGGAACAGCTACAGCGTACTCTCAAGCCGTAACCGATAGTGTTACGCTTCTTACAGCCGCTGCTGGTTCAGACGACGTAGGACGTTGGTACCTAACTGGTATTGGCCTAAGCCAAGCTATTCCAGGTGAACAGCCTAATGATAGCTACACAATTAACCTGACTGCAACCGTCACGGCTTCGTAATGCGAACCATCTTAGCGGGCTTGTTGGCGATTGGTATTGTTATTGCAATACCGGCAGCAGCCTTTGCTGAGTCGGGGAGTATTGGTGGACGTCCGGCACAGCCAGACCCTTCAAACTCTCGAACAAAATCTATATTTGTTAAAACAATTGCCCCCAACGCGACAGTAAATGATGTCGTTGAAGTGGTTAATAATACAAATGTAAAGAAAACTATTGCTGTTTATGCAACCGACTCTGTCGTCTCTAGCGGCGGAGCTTTTGCGTGTGCGCAAATGGCGGATGGCTTAAATAACGTAGGCAAGTGGATTACGTTATCGCAAAACTCAGTTGAAGTGCCAGCTTACGAAAGCGTTAAAGTTCCCTTTACTATTACAGCGCCTTCTAATGCTGAACCAGGTGAGCAAAATGGTTGTATCAATATACAAGAACAAAAGAATACCGAATTTCAAAGCGGCGTCGCGCTTAGTTTTCGCACCGCAATTCGCGTAGCCATTCTCGTACCTGGCGATATTAAAAAAGAGATTACTCCACAAAGTATTAGCGTCGTTGAGAAAAGCGACAAGCTTATACTTAGCCCTTCAGTAAAGAATACTGGAAACGTTTCGGTAGATGCGGACATAACTACGACAGTCCGTTCGCTATTTGGAACAGTGCAGTCAACTCAAACCAGCACCTTTCCTGTACTTCGCGGAGAAGTAACTGATTGGAATTTTGAAGTAGCTAAACCATTCTGGGGCGGGTTATACAATGCATCTTTTAGCGCCACGTACGATTCAAGTAGTAATTTTATTGGCGATAACAATAATAAAGTACCGAAAACAATTGATGGCCAAAGCAAATTAGTATTTGTAACACCTAGCTTAATAGCTTTTTTGATTGAATTTACATTATTCGTTGGAATTATTGTTGGCGCATACTATCTTTACCGTTACCTTTCTCATAAGAAAAATGTAAAGACTTGGGTTAATTACAAAGTGAAGGCAAATGATAACCTTGAAACGATTGCTATGAAGAAAGCAATTTCATGGAAGTTACTGGCGAGAGAAAATAGTATTAAAGCACCGTATATCCTTCAAGAAGACCAAAGTATTAAAGTTCCAGGCAAAGTAAATGCTAAGAAACCTTCTAAAACTAAGAAATAATTTCTTTCTGTTACAACTATCCGTAGCAGTGGTGGTTACTGCAAGCATGCTGTTTATTCTTTCACCACCCGCTTATGCGGTCAGCACTGACTTACAACTTGAAATTGATGGCATTGAATGCGATTTAGAAGCCATCTACGGCAATAATGACCCATCAACGGTTATCGTTCCATCTTATTGCAACAATGCGCCTGAGCCGTCTGTACCAGCCGGCCCTGGCCAACCCGCACCGCCAAGTTCGCCTCCACCTGTCCATCAACCGGTGAAGCCGTCTTTTAACGCACTTTTATTAAATCCACAATCAACTACAGGGCTTGATGTACCTATTCAAAGTGAGAACTCACTAGGCCATATTCCTACACCTCGACTGCCATACCCAGACGAAAAGATATTTCTTTCCGGTAAAAATTTCGGTTTCCCCGCGTCATTTGTTGAAGGTTCTATAATTGTAGCCATTATTATTGCTACGGCTCTAGTTATAAGTATTGCTGCATCAGGTTTTTTTGGACGAAAATCATATGAAGTAGTGAAAAAAATTAAGTCTTGGTTGTCGAAACTACATAAGTAAAGCGTCCGTATCGTTGCTATAATAAGTATATGAATATTTTAGACGAAACCTTCACATTGAACACAGGTGCTACAATTCCAAAAATTGGTTTTGGCACATGGCAAATTCCTAATGGCGAAGATGCGTACAACTCTACTGCCGTAGCCTTAAAGAATGGCTACCGACATATCGACACTGCACTAGTGTACGGAAACGAAGCTAGTGTAGGTAAAGCTATTCGCGATAGCGGCATAGACCGCAGCGAACTGTTTATTACTACGAAACTCCCTGCTGAAATTAAAGATGCTTCAAAGGTGCAAGATGCTTTTGAAACTTCGATGATTAATTTAGATTTGGAATACGTCGACCTTTACCTTATCCACGCCCCATGGCCCTGGAGCGAGCGTGGCGCCGATTACCGCAAGGAAAACGGGGAAGTATGGACAGAAATGGAAGCAATATACAAAAGTGGTCGCGCGAAAGCCATTGGTGTTTCCAACTTCGTCGTTTCCGACCTTGAGTCTTTGTTTGAAACAGCCGAAATTATTCCAGCCGTTAACCAAATTCGATACTTTATTGGCCATACCCAAGCTGATACTGTCGGCTTAGCGAATACAAAGGGTATTTTAACAGAGGCGTACTCGCCATTAGCAACTGGTGCACTACTTGATAATGCGGACATTCAAGCAATTGCAGACAAGTACGATAAAACCATTGCGCAAATTTCTCTTCGCTTCGTACTTCAAAATGACTTATTGCCACTTCCTAAGTCAACCAATGAAAACCGAATTATACAAAATGCTGACCTTAACTTCGAAATTTCAGCCGAGGATATGGATTACTTAAATAGTTTAGAGCTTTCAATTTAAACCAAGCTCACTACATAAAAAAGAGGCCGATGAAGCCTCTTTTTTATTGCCACAGGGGACTATTGAACCGCAATTAGTTCAATATCAAACACGAGGTCACTATTCGGTGCAATTTGTGCAGAAGCACGGCGGTGGCCATACGCCATTTCTGAAGGAATGATTAACCGGCGACGTCCGCCAACTTTCATACCAGGTACACCAACAGTCCAGCCATCAATAACTTGGTGAAGTCCGAAGGTAGCAGGGCGGCCAGAGTCTTTACTGCTTTCGAAAATAGTACCATCAACAGCGAGGGCGCCAGTGTAGTGAGCGGTGATAGTTGCGCCAACTGGAGCTTCTTCGCCAGTGCCAACGAGGAAATCTATAGTTTGTAATTCGGTAACTTTCGTTTTTTTACCGAGTGGAAGAAAATCTTCGAGTAATGTGCCTTTGAGTTTATCAGTTTTAGTCATATATCTATTATATACTGAGGGAATGAAAACCCGTGAAAAACTTGTCCTTCTTATCGCTATATTGGCATCCTTCGTCGCCTTCCTTGACGGCTCTGTTGTTGGAGTCGCTTTACCGCAAATTAGCGAGCACTTAGGCGGCGGCTTATTAACACAACAGTGGGTGAATGATGCTTACTTAATTACCTTAGGAACACTCATTCTTGCTGCAGGTTCGCTATCCGACATATTTGGACGCAAGAAGGTAATTACTATAGGGTTATTCGGATTCTTAATAACTTCAATTTTATGTGCAATTGCCCCAACTGCCGAAATACTGATACTCTCACGTGGTTTACAAGGTATAGCGGGCGCACTGCTTGTACCAAGCTCACTCGCGCTTATTATTAGCGCCTTTAGCGGCGTAGAACAGGCCAAGGCAATTGGCCGCTGGACAGCTTGGACAGGCATTGCGTTTATTATTGGCCCGCTCGTTGGTGGTTTACTTGTAGATTACGCTTCATGGCGCTGGATATTCATTATTAATGTCATTCCAATTGCTATTGCTTTGATACTCCTAAAACGCCTAACATTTGAAGAAGCAATACAGGTTCGGGCGAAGGTCGATGTACTGGGTATTGTTCTTGGTGCACTAGGGTTAGGCGGCATCGTATACGCACTTATCGAGCAGGGCAATCTTGGCTGGGATACTCCAATCATATGGGGTTCCTTCGTCGCCGGTGTTATTTTACTTATCGCATTTGTACTTCACGAGCGTCGAGCAACACAACCGATGCTCCCGTTGAATCTATTTAACGTACGGAACTTCAGCGTGGGTAACGTTGCGACATTCTTTATCTACGCCGCGCTGTCACTTCAGGGCTTTATTATGGTTATATTCCTACAACAAGTCGCAGGATACTCTGCAACCATGGCTGGGCTTGTCTCGTTACCAATTACATTCATTATGTTCTTCCTGTCTTCAAAGTTTGGAGCATTATCTGGTAAATATGGCCCACGGTTGTTTATGGCCGTAGGGCCAATTGTTTCAGGTTTAGGCGCACTGTATATGCTGACAGTTACCGTGCCAACAAACTACTGGACACAACTTCTGCCTGGTATTATTTTATTCGGCCTTGGGCTTTCAATTACCGTCGCTCCACTTACTTCTGCTATTCTCGGTTCAATTAAGTCAGCACAGGCGGGGATTGGTTCAGCTATCAATAATGCCGTGTCGCGTATTGCCGGCCTGCTTGCTATCGCGGTCATCGGAGTATTTGTCGGTACAAGTGTGACGTTGAGCGGATTTCATACTGGGATGATACTTTGTGCGGTGTTACTTATTGCAGGTGGCGTCATTTCGGCTATCGGCATTAAGAACTCTAAATAACATGAACAAGTACGTAACCGTTGATGAATTCTTAAACGATTTAACCGAAGACCGTCGCCAGCAAGTCGAAGCCCTTCGTTCGATTATTAAATCTGTAAATTCTGAACTTACCGAACATATCAAATGGAATTCACCAAGTTATATTCTCGACGGCGAAGATCGCATTACCTTCAACATGCACTACCCAGACCAGACAATGGTTCTTATTCACATGGGTGCAATCCGCAAAGAAAACAAAAAAGCCGATCCTATCATGAACGATACGACCGGTTTAATTAAATGGAATTCTGATATTCGAGGCACGCTAGCGTTCAGTAGCCTTGATGATATCACCAATTCTCAGGCTGACATCACCAAGGTACTTTTGGCTTGGTTACTTTTGAAATAGAATCTTAGTGCGCAAGAACAACGGGTTCAGTACTACCCTTAACACCCTTGCTTGGCTTGATGACAAAGAAGGCAATCAATGATGCACCAATGGCGAAGAACGCGCCGACGAATAGTGCAGTAGAATAGCCGCCAACAGTTGCTTCAGCAATAGAAGTCGCTGCATCTTTAGCTACGAGGTTAACCGCTGTAGTTGAGGCGATTCCTGAAAGAATAGCGAGTCCAAGCGCTCCACCAATTTGTTGGGCAGTGTTAAGTAAACCAGAAGCGAGTCCAGATTCGTGCTTAGGCACGCCAGAAGTTGCCGCAACTGAGATTGATACGAAACACATACTTGCGCCAAAGGCGAGCAGTGCAATGCCTGGAAGGATTTGCGTAAGGTAGTTACCATCAACTTGAATGTTGCTTAGGAAGAACAATGCAATTGCAATGAATAACGGCCCAGCAACCATGAATGGCTTGT
>Ga0247815_10000101_pt1 | contig 63684 bp, 55 predicted proteins | sample UWRJL194509B1_FD_181014 | JGI IMG/M metagenome (GOLD analysis project Ga0247815, IMG submission 181014) | Plant litter microbial communities from Arlington Agricultural Research Station in Wisconsin, United States - UWRJ-L194-509B-1 | ecosystem: Environmental > Terrestrial > Plant litter >... | reverse complement strand
CACGAGCCTGCCCCTGTACTTTGCGTCATGGCAATACAATGGTAAAATAACAGAGATAAACAAAGGAGAAAAGTAGTGGCTGATTTTAATAAGATTCTCACACCTGGTGATATTGATGGTGGTGTTATAAACGTAGTAATCGAAATTCCCGCTGGAAGTTCGAACAAAATTGAATGGAACCGTGAGCTTGCGGTATTTCAACTTGACCGTGTTGAGCCAGCAATTTTTGCAAAGCCAACAAACTATGGTTTTATTCCACAAACACTTGACGAAGACGGCGACGAACTTGACGCACTCATTATTACAACTGAACCACTTGTAACTGGTATCTTCCTTGAAGCTAAGGTTATTGGTGTTATGAAGTTTGAAGACGACGGCGAAATCGACGATAAGGTTATTGTTGTTCCTGCCGATGACCGAAACACTGGCAATGCAGTTAACTCACTTGAAGATTTGCCTAAGCAATTGCTTGCGCAAATTGAGCACCACTTTACTCACTACAAAGACTTAAAGAAGCCAGGCAGCACTATCGTGAGGGGCTTTGGTGATATTGCTGAAGCAAAGCAAATTATTCACGAAGCAGTCGAACGCTGGGACAACTTAACTAAGTAGTCTTCGTTTTTTCGGCTTTAGCCGCTTTTGCCATTTTAGAATCAGCCCGGGTCTTCCGGGTTTTTTCTCGTATAATGCCAGCGGCATGGCTAATGCTTTCAATAGCACCACCCTTACGAAGTTGTGAACGAAGCTTAGCACGGGCATGAGTAGTTGTTACTAGTTCAAGCCAGCTAGCCTTTGGTGTGATGCTTTTTCGAGTGGTAATCTCAACTACGTCACCGTTGTTTAAGGGCTTGTCGAAGGCGTGAATAGAGCCATTCACCCGGAAGGCGTAGGCATGACGGCCAAGGTCGCTGTGCACTAAGTAGGCAAAGTCGAGGGGGAAGGCACCTTCGGGTAAGTTATAAATATCACCCTTTGGTGAGTAGACGAAAATACGATTACCGAACAAATCAATATTTAGTTGTGACTGAGTGATTTCTTCACCACTTCGAAGCTTAGCGGCAATTTCTTGCAGCTGGGTAATCCATTGCATGTTAGCAGGAAGCAGGGCAGAACCTTTTTTGTTCTTGATGTAGTCTTTAGAACTTTTTTGTTCGTGGTAATGGAAGCTTGCTGCTAAACCGCGTTCAGCAAATTCGTGCATTTCGTAGGTACGAATTTGAAACTCAACAATTTGCTTGCTAGGTGTCAGGACAGTGGTGTGGAGGCTTTGGTATCCATTTGGTTTTGGAACAGCAATGTAATCTTTAATGCGAGAAATCATCGGCTGGTAAAGGGAGTGAAGAATACCAAGTACGCGGTAACAATCTTCTTTGGTCTCAACAATGACGCGCAGCGCCATGAGGTCATACACATCGTCGATGTTGTCGTTTACCTTTTTCAATTTTTTGTGCAAGCTATAGATACTTTTCACGCGGCCGTTAATATCATTAGGTATGCTCTGCGCTTTGAGTGCGCGGTCAACTTCTTCACGAACGATACCAAGTTTGCGAGTACTCTTCCCTAAACGCTTTTTCATCAAATTTTGAAGACGCTTAAATTCTTCTGGGTCGATATAGCTGTAGGCGAGTTCTTCAATTTGCATACGAACACGGCCCATACCCAGCTTATCTGCCATAGGGGCAAATACTTCAAGGCTTTCGCGGGCAATTTTAACTTGCTTCTCACGGGTCATGTGCTGTAAGGTTTGCATGTTGTGCAGTCGGTCGGCGAGCTTAATGATAATGACCCGCACGTCTTGGCCAACGGCGATAAGGAGCTTTGAAAGGTTGTCCTTGGTTTGTGGAAGGTATTCTGCAAGGTCTTGCATGCCGGCGCGGGCTTTTGAGACTTTTGTAACGCCATCAACTAAGAAGGCGACATCGTTGCCGAAAAGGCTTTCGAGCTGGTCGACAGAAAGGTCGGTATCTTCGACGGTATCGTGAAGTACCCCGGCGAGAACGGTATCGATGTCCATGCCCCAATCAATAAGGGTTTTAGCAACAGCCATAGGGTGAATGATGTACGGTTCGCCGCTTTTACGCTTCTGGCCAGTGTGTGCTTTTGAGGCAATATCGATGGCGTGTTCAAGCTCGAGGATTTCGTTTTCCTCGTAAAATGGGCGGGCGTGTTCGAGTAGTTCACCTTTCTTCATATACACAGTATACGAAAGATTGCCGACTTAAGGTAGTTGCTATATAATAACCACCAATAGAGCTAATGTTTAAGAAGGAGTGGTATTAACCATGGCTAAAACGAAAATTGCAATTAATGGATTCGGACGTATTGGCCGAAGTGCGTTTAAGATTGCATTTGACCGCGCAGATCTAGAAATTGTCGCTATTAACGACTTGACTGACACAAAGACATTGGCATACTTATTGCAACATGACAGTAACTACGGCCTCTACAAGAACAAAGTGGGCTACGATGACACTGGTATTATTGTTAACGACCAACACATTAAAATTACTGCTGAAAAAGACCCAGCGGCTTTGCCATGGGGTGAACTTGAAGTTGAAGTAGTTATTGAATCTACTGGCCGTTTCACTGAAAAAGAAACTGCTGAGCTGCACATTACAGCTGGTGCAAAGCGCGTTGTTATTAGCGGCCCTACAAAGAGCGAAGGTGTTGATACTATCGTTCTTGGTGCGAATGAAGACAAAATTGAAGGCGCAAGCCGCGTTATTTCAAACGCAAGTTGTACTACTAACTCACTCGGTGCAGTTATGGCTGTTCTTGACGCCGAATTCGGTGTTCAAAAATCACTCCTTACGACTGTTCACAGTTACACTGCTAGCCAAGCGTTGCAAGATGCACCTAGTAAAGACCTTCGTGAAGGCCGTAACGCTGCTGAAAACATCGTACCAACAAGTACTGGTGCAGCAATTGCTGTTACGAAGACCTTGCCACAACTTGCAGGTAAGTTCGACGGGTTAAGTATTCGTGTTCCTACTCCAGTTGTTTCATTAAGCGATGTAACTGTTCTTTTCGAACGAAATGCGACTGTTGAAGAAATAAATAACGCATTCAAGAAGGCTGCCTCTGAACCTTACTACCAAGGCATCCTTGGTGTGAGCGAAGAACCACTTGTAAGCCGTGACTACATTGGCAACAGCCACTCTGGTGTTGTTGACCTTCTCCTTACGAAAGTAGTTGGTGGAAACCTTGCAAAGATTATGGTTTGGTACGACAACGAATGGGGTTACTCAAACCGTCTCGTCGAACTTGTTGCTGACATTGGTAAAACATTGAACAAATAAGGTAAATACCTATATATTATGAAAATCTTTTTGGGCAGCGATCACAACGGCTATCATTTGAAGGAAAAACTGTTCGCGTACCTCGCTAAACACGGGTACGAGGTTGAAGACGTGGGTGACCGCGAACCAGAACCAGGCGACGATTTTCCTGATTTCGCCCAGGCCGCTGCCCTTAAAGTACTCGGTGAAGAAGGCGACCCTCGTGCAATTTTATTGTGTGGCGGTGGCCAAGGTATGGCTATGGCGGCAAACCGTTTCCGTGGTATTCGCGCCAGCGTTGTCTGGGATGCTTTTGAAGCTAAGATGACTCGTAACGACAATGACAGCAATATACTCTGTTTACCTTCACGAATTTTTGACGAAACGAAAGATGCCGAATGGCAAGGTGTTGTAGAGACCTGGCTTAATACGCCATACGCTGATGCACCACGCTATAGGCGCCGTAATGCGCAGTTGGACGAATTGTAATGCCTACTATCGTCCCAACAATCATGGTTGAAACGGTTGACGAGTTTCGCGAGGCTTCAGAGCGCGTAGCTCCATTTGCACGCCGCGTTCACATTGATTTAAGCGATGGTGAGTTTGCCCCAACGTTTCTACTTGAAGAAAGCAATTTGTATTGGCCACCTGAATGGGAAGTTGATATCCACGCGATGGTGGCTCGACCTTCAGAACATTTGGCGAAACTCATTGAAATGAAACCAAGCCTCATTATTATTCACTCAGAAGTAACTGAAAACATTGTTGTACTACTAGGTCGCATTAAAGAAGCTGGCATTAAAGCCGGCTTAGCACTTCTTAAAACAACAGTTCCAGCAACTATTAGCGAGGCAATTAAGCTCGCCGACCACATTATGATTTTCTCAGGTGACCTTGGAAAAAACGGCGGAACCGCCAGTATGATGCAACTTGAAAAGGTACGCCTTATTAAAAACATTAACCCAAGCGCTGAAATCGGCTGGGATGGTGGTGTTAATATCGAAAACGCGTATACGTTAACGCAGGGCGGAGTAGAAGTGCTCAATACGGGCGGGGCAATTGCTTCTGCTGAAAATCCTGCTGAATCGTACCAGGCCTTAGTTAAAGAAATTAATAAACACGGAGTAATATAGGGTGGTTAAGTTAACAATTCCTCAAATTGAACAGAAGGCGAATGATATTCGTCGCGATATTATTCAAATGTTAGCTGCTGCGGGAAGCGGCCACAGTGCTGGGCCTCTCGGCTTGTCTGACATTTTTGCAGCACTTTACTTTAACGTAATGAATATCCGTCCTGAAGAGCCTGAATGGGCTGACCGTGACGTCTTCTTCTTAAGTAACGGACACTGTGTACCCGTGCAATATGCAACCATGGCTGAAGCAGGGTACTTCCCAGTTGAAGAATTGGTAACCCTTCGCAAACTCGGTAGCCGTTTACAGGGTCACCCAGAACGCGAAAAACTTCCTGGCCTTGAAAATACGAGTGGTCCTTTAGGTTCTGGCCTTTCCCAAGCATCAGGCTATGCGTACAGCTTGCAGTATATTGACGAAAACCCGCAACGCCGTTTTGTGTACGTTGTAATGGGCGATGGTGAATTGAATGAAGGCAATATTTGGGAAGCAGCGATGTTTGCTGGTAAATACAAATTATCTCAGCTCGTAGCTTTTGTTGACCGAAACAATATTCAAATTGATGGTACGACTGAAGACGTTATGCCACTTGAAGACCTTAAGGGTAAATGGGAATCATTTGGCTGGCACGTTATTGAAATTGATGGCCATAATATTGCCAGTATTATTGATGCAACTAGCCAGGCTCGTGCAATTACCAACCGCCCTACGGTTATTATTGCCCACACTATTCCAGGTAAAGGTGTGAACTTTATGCAATATAACTACAAATGGCACGGTATGCCACCAAACGCCGAGCAAGCTAAAGAAGCCTTGGAAGATTTACGAACCCTCGGTGGCCAAATTACTCACGAAGGAGCTGGTGTATGAGTTACCAATTAAACCCACAACTATTTTCTGACGATGTAAAATTGGAACCAATTCGTGCAGGCTTTGGCCGTGGCCTTAAAGCTGCTGGTGAAGCGAATGAAAACGTTGTTGCGCTGTGTGCTGACTTAACTGAAAGTACCCAAATGCACTTATTTCGTGATGCCTTTCCAAAGCGTTTCATTGAAGTTGGTATTGCTGAACAAAACCTTGTGACTGTTGCGAGTGGCCTTGCCCGTGCAGGCAAGATTCCATTTACCAGTAGTTACGCTGCCTTTAGCCCGGGACGAAACTGGGAACAGATTCGTACCACTGCAACACTTAATAACCAACCGGTAAAGATTGTTGGTTCACACGCTGGCGTAAGCGTTGGCCCTGACGGTGCGACACACCAAATGCTGGAAGACATCGCCCTTATGCGCGTACTTCCGAACATGGTTGTTGTTGCCCCTGGTGATAGCGTTGAAGCTGAAAAAGCTACTAAGGCAATTGCTGAAAACGGCAAGCCAAGCTACATTCGCTTAGCCCGTGAGAAAACACCTGTATTTAGTACTGACGAATCGCCATTTGAAATTGGTAAGGCTTACGTACTCAAAGAAGGTAAAGACGTTACATTGCTCGGTACTGGTACGATGACCTATGAACTACTCCTTGCTGCTAAGTTACTTACCGAGCTTGGTGTTGATGCTGAAGTGGTCCACGTACCAACTATTAAACCACTCGATAACGAAACTATTCTTGCCAGTGTTCGTAAAACTGGCCGAGCGGTATCCGCTGAAGAAGCCCAAGCTGCGGCTGGGTTTGGTGGAGCAATTGCCGAACTGCTTTCTGAGCAGCTTCCAACACCATTGAAGCGTATTGGTATGCTTGATCGCTTCGGTGAATCGGGTGCACCGGCTGAACTTATGGAACACTTCGGGCTAAGCGGTGGAAAAATTGCACCAGAAGTGAAATCGTGGATTGAAAAAACAGCTAAATATCATCAAGAATTTTAAAAGGGGGACATATGGGATTAACAATTAGCGAGATTCGCGACAATACACTAAGGGCACGACACTTAATGCAACGAAGCCGCCAACAAGGTTTTGCTGTGGGCGCATTTAACGTAGATAACCAAGATACATTAATTGCTATTTCTCGTGCGGCACAAAAAAAGAATGCACCCGTACTTATTGAAGTAACTCACGATGAAATCGCCTCAATGGGCGCTGACAATATTCGTGACATGGTTGATAACTACAAACGTGAATATGGCATTGAAATGTATATCAACCTAGATCACAGCCCATCTGTGGCAGAAGCAAAAATTGGTATTGATGCTGGATTTGAATTTATTCACATCGATGTTTCACAAGCTAACCACGATGCAACTGACGATGAGATTATCCGTGCGACGAAAGAAGTTGTCGAGTATGCTAAATTTACCGGCGCACTTGTTGAAAGTGAACCACATTACTTTGGCGGTTCATCAAATGTGCACACTGAGGGTATTGATTACGAAGAAATTAAAAAGACGTTTAGTACACCTGAAGGTGCAAAAGCTTTCATTGATGCAACTGGTATTGATACCTTCGCAGCGGCAATTGGAAACCTTCACGGTAAGTATCCTGTTCCAAAAGAACTCGACCTTGAACTTTTGCAACGAATTCGCGACAACATTACTATTCAGATTAGCCTTCACGGTGGTAGTGGTACGCCAGCACACTACTTTGCAGAAGCTGCAAAGATTGGTGTAAGCAAAGTAAACATTAACAGTGATATGCGTTACGCATTCCGTACGACACTCGAAAAGGTTCTTGCTGAAAATCCAGAACAATTTGCTATCGTAAAAATCATGGCACCGGTTATTCAAGCTGTACAAGCTGTGGTTGAAGAGAAAATTGATGCGTTCGGTTCAGCTGACAAGGCAGTAGTTTAGTTTTTACTAAGCAAAATTACTGTTCAATTAAAATAAGCCTAGAATTTCTAGGCTTATTTTAATAGTAGCAATTTATTTTTTAGATTCGATTGCTTCGAATAAAGAAGTGAACGAGTTTTGGAACTTTTGTACACCTTCGGTTGCAAGTGTTTCGCTAGCGTCATTGAAATCGATACCAACAGCACGTAATGCTTCGGTTGTATCGAGCGCATCCTTAATATCGAGCAGTGTAAGGCTTAGCGCATCTTCTGGAAGATGGTCGATGATTTTCGCAATGGTATCTTCCGGAAGAGTATTAACTGTATACGGTGCAATGAGGTTCGAAACGTAGAGTAAATCGTTGTACTCAGGGTTTTTAGTAGAAGTAGAAGCCCACAGCAAGCGTTGGATAGCTGGCGTTGTTGGTTCAAGTACTGTTGCCTTAGAGAAAGCATCAAGGAATATATCGTAGGCAAGACGTGCTTGGGCGATTGCTGCTTTGCCACGGAGGGCAAGCGCTTCAGGTGTTCCAATTGCATCAAGGCGCTTGTCAATTTCAGAATCCATACGGCTAATGAAAAATGATGCAACGCTTCGTGCTGGGTTGGTTGTGCCAAGCAAGTGAGTATCGGCGTGGGCTTTTGCTACTTTTTGGTAGTGTTGCAAACTAAAGATGAGGGTAACATTAACGTTAATACCTTCTTGTAAGAGTGTGTGAATAACAGGTATACATTCTTCGGTTGCAGGAACTTTCACCATGAGGTTTTTAGCGCCTACTTCATTCCAAATCCAACGAGCTTGTTCAAGTGTTGCTTGAGCGTCGTGGGCTAGGGTAGGTGATACTTCAAGTGATACGTACCCGTCTTCACCGTTACTTTCTTCCCAAACTGGAAAAAGAATACCAGCTGCAGATTTAATATCATCAATGATAATTTTCCAGTAAATTTCTTCGGTTGATTTGCCTTCAAAAGCGAGGCGCTTAATTTGTTCGTCGTACAAAGAACTGGCTTTAATAGCGTTCTCAAGAATGGTTGGATTTGACGTAACACCACGAATTCCGTCTTCGACGTACGAGTGAAGTTTACCTGAATTAATGAGGTCTCGGCTTAAATTATCAAGCCAAGGACTTTGATTGAATGGTCGGTGAAGTTTGTGAAGATTTGACATTGTCATAAGTATACCAGATGGGGTATGATAATGCATATGGTTAAAATATGCGCCCTCGGGGCAGCTTCTCAAGATGTTTTTGTGTCAGGAAAGGGCATTCATGCTCAGCTCGATCCACGTACGAATGAGTACATGGAAGAGTTCAGCCAAGATTTTAAATTAGGTGCCAAAATCACCGTAGATACCGTACGATTTGCCACTGGAGGTGGTGCTACGAATGCTGCGGTTACCTTTGCTCGTCAGCATTTACAAAGTAGTTTTATCGGTAAGCTTGGTAGCGACATCGCTGCGCATGGCGTCCTTGAAGAACTCGACAAAGAACATGTAAATACTCAAAAAGTTATTTACCACGAAACGCTTGGAACTCAGTATTCAACAGTGCTTCTTGCTGACAACGGCGAACGCACAATCTTGGTATATCGCGGTGCAGCGAACTCGCACACTGCAGAAGATTATGAAAATATTGATTTCGATACCTTCGACTGGCTTTATGTATCTTCATTTGCTGGTGCTATGGAAGCACTCGACGTTATTTTCACACGCGCAAAAGCTTCTGGCGTCAAAATTGCCTTTAACCCAGGCGAAGCTGAACTTGCTGACCCAGACAAGCTCCGCGGTTTGCTTGAAAGCGTCGATGTACTAGTTATGAATAAAGAAGAAGCCGCTAAAGTTGTTGAAGGTGAGACATCCGAAGAACTTGCACGGCATGCTTTGCACTACGTCCCAACTGTTGTAGTAAGCGACGGCCCTAATGGCGTTGTTGCAACTGATGGTAAAACTGTTATTACGGCTGGTATGTACGACGACGTTCCAGTACTCGACCGCACCGGTGCTGGCGACGCGTTTGGTTCAGGTTTCTTAGCATACTACTCACAAGGGCATTCACTAAAAGAATCAATTGTATTTGCCAGTGCTAACTCAACATCAGTTGTACAGAAAATTGGCGCAAAAGAGGGAATATTACATCAAGGTACCGTATTACACGATATGCCACTGACAGAGAAGGAGTTTTAATATGTCAAAGTTTTTAAGAGATTTACTGGATGCTGAAGAACCAACATTTTCAGCATCAATTCGCCAACTAGAAGAAATTAGCGGTAAAACTGGTGCTGACACTAAGCTTATTGGCGATATTACTGCTATGGCTCACGAAAACCTCCGTCAACTTGGTCTTAACCCGGCTGCTTCAACTGGTGAAGAGGTATATAATGCGTTGCTTGGCCGCGTCGAAGAAGATATTAAGCGACTTACGAAAATTATTGGTGCAACTGAATCTGAAGACGTTCGCTACTTAGTGCCTTTCATGGTTGCTGCCGCTAACAGCGTTAAGTTCAACCGCAAGGTATTTGTTATTAAGCGCGAAAAGGCGAAAGAACTGCTTCGCACTATGCCTCCAAAGCAACTTATGGAAAAACTCGGCTACGGCACAGTTGACCAAATGATTGCTGGCGAAGATTTCGATGAAATTTACACGGCCCTTCGTTTCTCTGAAGGCCCGGATTGGCTCACAAAGTACAACGAACTCTTTAAGACAGTCACTCCACACGACTACGAAGAACGCGATTTGCGTATTGTCGTCATGGACCACGACAAATACGTTGACCTTGCGTCTCACTTCGTGCAAAAGAAACTTCACAACGTTACACACACTAAAGAAATGGGAATCATTGTTGTTGTACCTATGCACGCAAAGACAATGCGTGGCCTAGTGCTTAAAACATTGCCTCTCTTGTTCCACTACATGAACGAAGTAAAGCTTTACTCGACGTTCTTCAAATTAAAGAGTGCAAAACCACACTTTGGTGAAACCGTTGTAAATACCCTTATTGCCGACCCGGGTAGCGGTACACAGCTTGTTGGTAAAAACATTCACTGGCGTGTTATTCAGAGGTACCTTGGAAAGCACAAAGAAGACTCAGTCGATAAGATTGCCTTCGAGCCGCACGTACAGCCCGAAGACCTTCACTGGCGTCGTGCTGAAGAGTTGCTATACCAACTTGACCCAGAACTCGAGTTTTGGAAAGACCGCGACTACGTAGCGTTAAACTACGATGGTTTCCCAGTTGCTTTCAACTTATTTGACGTGAGCTTCGCGTATTCAAATAAAGAAACTTACGAGGGCCGTTATGCTTACCACTTCCGTGAAAGCCTTTGGAACGAAATTTTCGTACGCTACTTAGGTTTCAAGAACCTTGCGGCCCAAGTGCTTGAACAACTTGATAACGAAATGATCGCCCCTGAACGTCTTCCGCTTATTAAACAGAAGATGAGCCGTGGCGCTAATATGAAACGCCTAGAACAAAAGAACCAATTAGAAGTTCGTGAACGTCTTATTAAGGCTGCGAACAATCGCCTTGTTGGTGTTGTTGAAGAATTCGAACAAGTGTTTGGAATGCTTGCTCAACACGAAAAGACGGTAACTATTTTCGGCTCAGCCCGTAAGCCACAGAATGATGACATTACTGCAGGTGCCTACGATATGGCTGCACGTTTAGCTCGCGAAGGCTATGCAGTCGTAACAGGTGGCGGCCATGGTGTTATGGAAGCTGCCAACCGCGGTGCGTATGAAGCAGGTGGAGATTCAATTGGTCTTAACATTTTGCTTCCAAATGAACAAAGCCTTAATGATTACACAACGCAAAGTTTTCAATTTAACCATTTCTTTGGTCGTAAGGTTGCGATGACGTTAGACGCAAGTGCGTACGTATACTATCCAGGTGGTTTTGGAACATTTGATGAATTGTTTGAAATTCTTGCGCTCATCCAAACTGGTAAAATTCGCCAAAACCCTGTTATCCTCGTAGGAAGTGACTTCTGGCGACCGCTTGATACATTGATTCGTGAAGTACTCCTTGATCGATACCACACTGTTAACGAAGACGATACCGACTTGTACCAAATATTTGATAATTACGACGATGTTGTTGCATACATCAAAGATGCACAAACGAAGAAAAGCCGCTTTAGTAAAACAAGCGAATACCACAAAGAACTTGGGACGTAATAACCTTTACATTCCAGGTCATGGTGTATATGCTTAGAACAACTAAACTTGTGAGGTAGGGATGGTACAAAAGAAGGGGAGAAAAAAGCTTATTACGACCTTGGTTGTAGTAGGAGCTTTGTTGCTTATTGTCGCTGTTATTGCAGTAGTAAAAACCATGTCAAATAATGAACCTTCGGTACCAACCCAAACTACTTCGCAGGATACCCCCTCAGTAAACGATGACGCTGAGTCAAATACTACCGACCAACCGGCAACAACTGCACCTATGGCAGAGCAACCAGCAATTGACCCTGAAAAAGTCGCTACTGTTGCTATTGAACCGATGGCTATCAGTGTTTCATACCTCAAGGGTGTTGGCGGTTTCGACTATGAAGTACTACGTACGGGAAGTGGTACAAAATATGTACAATTTAGCTCAACTAAATTAGCCGGAACCAAGTGTACCGACGATGAAGGTCAGTTCGCCTCTATTATCGAGAAACCTTCAAAAGACGAAGCAACGACCCTTGCGAAAACCACAACTGTTGATGGAACAGAATACGGTTTGTCGCTTGCTGACACTACTTGTACAAGTGACTCAGGGCTGCTTAAGCAGTATCAAGACGCCTTTTCAGGCGCGTTTAGTCTTCTTAAAAAAATGTAGTACTTACAAAATATTCAAACTCACTTATAATTAGTAGGATGAGTCAGAAATTCGTATTAGCTTCACCTTATAAACCTACCGGCGACCAGCCGACGGCTATTGCTAGTTTGATAAAAGGGTTAGAGGCAGGCGAAAGGGAACAAACACTTCTTGGTGTAACCGGTTCGGGTAAAACATTTACCATGGCTAATATTATTGTGAACCGCCAAGCGCCTACGCTAGTAATGGCACACAACAAAACCTTGGCAGCGCAGCTGTACAGCGAGTTCAAGGCATTCTTTCCTGATAACGAAGTACACTACTTTGTAAGTTACTTCGATTACTACCAGCCTGAGGCGTACATTGCCAGCAGTGACACCTACATTGAAAAAGACAGTAAAATTAACGATGAAATTGACCGTCTGCGCCACGCAGCGACAACGGCATTGCTGACACGCCGTGACACTATTATTGTTGCCAGTGTGAGCTGTATTTACGGTATTGGTTCACCTGAAGATTATTCAGCCATGTCTATTACTGTCGTAACAGGTGAGCGCCGCCAGCAAGATAAGTTTGTTCGCCTGCTGACTGACATTCAATATCAACGAAATGATATTGATTTTCACCGTGGTACGTTCCGTGTAAAGGGTGATATTGTCGATGTTTTCCCAGCTGGTAGCGATGTTGCGTACCGTGTTGAATTCTTTGGTGATGAAGTAGAGCGCTTAACCCGCATTGACCCACTGACGGGTGAGATTCTTGGCGAGCCAAAGCAAATTGATATTTTCCCAAGCAGCCACTATGTAACGCCAAAAGAAAAAGTAGAGCGTGCTATTGGTGGTATTAAGAAAGAATTCGATGAACGAATGGATTTCTTCGAAAAACACGATAAGTTTTTGGAGGCGCAGCGCCTTTCACAACGAACCAAGTACGACCTTGAAATGCTCGAAGAAACAGGTTTCGTTAAGGGTATTGAGAACTATAGCCGCTACCTTACGAACCGTGAACCAGGCGAACAGCCTGCAACACTGCTTGACTATTTCCCTGATGATTTCTTGCTACTAGTTGATGAAAGTCACATGACCTTGCCACAGGTGCGTGGTATGTATAACGGTGACCGTGCCCGTAAAGAAGTGTTGGTTGAGCACGGTTTTCGTTTGCCGAGCGCCTTAGATAACCGTCCGCTTACGTTCGATGAATTTAACCGTCACATGAACCAAGCTATTTACGTATCGGCAACACCTGCTGAATATGAGCTTACGCATAGCCCAGAGCCTGCCCAGCAGATTATTCGGCCAACGGGGCTTATTGACCCAGAGATTATCATTCGCCCTACTGAAGGCCAAATTGACGACCTTATTGCGGAAATTCGTGACCGTACAGCGAAAGGCCAACGCGTTCTAGTAACAACCCTCACAAAGCGCATGGCCGAAGACCTTACGACATACTTGCTCGAACTCGATATTAAAACCGCCTACATTCACAGTGAAGTAGATACTATGGAACGTGGCGATATTTTGAGCGATTTACGAAGGGGAGTGTACGACGTGCTTGTTGGTATTAACTTGCTCCGTGAAGGTCTCGACTTACCCGAAGTAAGCTTGGTAGCAATTATCGATGCTGACAAAGAAGGTTTCCTTCGAAGCACTAGTGCGCTTATCCAGAACATCGGTCGTGCTGCGCGTCACCTTGAAGGTAAGGTACTTATGTACGCTGATAGAATTACTGATTCTATGCAACGTGCTATCGAAGAGACCGAAAGGCGACGAACTATTCAAACGGCGTATAACACTGAACACAACATTACGCCAACAAGTATTAATAAAGAGATTAGCGAAGGGCTACGCGCGATTATTCCTAAAAAGGAAGACCAAACACCTAAAATTGACCTTCGAAAAATTCCGAAAGATGAATACTCTGGTTTGATTAAAGAGCTTTCAGGACAAATGGATCTTGCCAGTGCGAACCTTGAATTTGAAAAAGCAGCTGAGCTACGCGATATCATTGAAGACATAAAATCAAAGATGTAATTTTAAGAATTTGAAGCCCGCAATATCGCGAGGCATAGTTACCCGTGCCATTGACCTCATCATGCTCATGCTTCATAGTTAAGTATAGATATGCGAGATAAAAGGGTAATGCGGCGCACTAATGGACGGCGACAAGGGTTTACTATTGTCGAGTTATTAATTGTAGTCGTTGTTATTGCGATTCTAGCTTCTATTGTTATTGTTTCTTATAACGGTATCCAGCAACGTGCTAAAATCGCCGTGCTTCAAACTGATATAAGCAACGCTGTTACACTCTTGGAAGTTGATAACGTATCGAACGGTACATACCCAGCATCTGCGGGCGAGGCAAACTCAGGTGCTGGTTTAAAGCCAAGCGCTGGAACTACGTATCAATACTCATATACGAGTAGTAACAACTCTTACTGTGTAACGGGCGTAAACAGTGGCTTCACTTACTTCGCTTCCTCTTCGAATAAATCACCTCAACAAGGAGAGTGTTCGGGGCATAGTTGTCCTACTGGCTTTGTTACAGTTCCGGGAAATAGTAGTTACGGCACGTCAGACTTCTGTGTAGCAAAGTATGAAATGAAACAAGCTTCTGGCACCGTACCAGTATCTCGCGCAAGTGGAACTCCCTGGGATAACATTTCTTATGCCGATGCAGTTACCTATAGTGCAAATGTCGCAGATTGTACAGGTTGCCACCTTATGACGGAAGCCGAACGTCTTACAATAGCTCAGAATGTTATAAACGTAGCCAGTAACTGGAGTGGTGGTTCAGTAGGAAGTGGCTACATATTCAGCGGTCAATCTGATTCAATTCCAAACAATGCCCTGCCTGCTGATAGTAATGATGGCAATGGTTATGCGGGTACGAACAATTCAAGTGGTGAAACAGCAGCAACCTATGGTTTGCAAGGCAACTCGCAGCGACGAACTCTAACACTTTCTAACGGCTCGGTAATTTGGGATTTGTCAGGAAACGTATGGGAATGGACTCAAGGCAGCATTCCGGGAAATCAGCAAGCGGGGTTAAGTAGCGATTCTGCATATGGTGCGAAAGAATGGAATAACCCAGCACTTATTTTAGGGGCAGTAGCCGCCAATAATCGTCCGAGTTTCGGCACGCCTGCAGCTAGTGGCTGGACATCTGCGCAGGGAATTGGATTAGTATATAGCAACCGTAATGAGACAAATCCTAGTGTACGATATTTACAACGTGGTGGTTCGTATGGAAGCGGTACGTATGCGGGCATTTACTATATCGGAATATCTACGAATGTAGCCCAGGTAAGTGTTGGCTTTCGAGTAGTAAAATAGTTCACTTCTAAGCGCGGACTCTCAAATTTTTTGAGTTAAGAGTATATAGACCCTTTTCGTTACCACTATATGAGGTATAATAAAACAAGTATGACGCAAATCACAACCGATGACGTACAGCACTTAGCACAGCTGAGTAGCTTACAATTAGACCAAACCGAAGTAGAAAGCTTGCGAACTGACCTCGAAAATATCGTAGGTTATATTGAACAGCTGTCTGAACTCGACACAACTGGCGTTGAACCAACGTACCAAGTGACTGACCTGCAAAATGTATGGCGGGAAGATGCGGTTGATGATTATGGCGTTTCTAAGGAAGATCTTCTAGCGCTTGCTCCGGCAGCCGAAGCTCACCAAATTAAAGTTCCGAAGGTACTATAATGACTGTTATTTCAGATTTTCTTGGACACTCAGCGCGCGAAAACGTCCAATCAGCTATTTCAAAGGCCCGTGAAAGTGAAGATTTCAATGCAGTATTATCTTTCGCTGAAGAGCGTGCATTAGAACGCGCCGATAAAGTTGATAGCGGTGAAATAACTGGCCGTCTTGCTGGTGTTCCTTTTATTGCTAAAGACAACTTCTTAACACTCGGGGCACCAACAACTGCATCAAGTAATTTCTTAAAAGGTTTTCAAGCGCCGCTTCAAGCCACAGCTATTGAAAAGCTAGAAGCTGAAGGTGCTATTTGTATTGCAAAAGCTAACCTCGATGCCTTTGCGCATGGTGGTAGTACTGAAAACTCAGCCTACGGCCCAACAAAGAATGCCTACAATAAAGAACATGTCGCTGGTGGAAGTAGCGGTGGTTCTGCTGTTGCAGTTGCACTTGGCATTGTGCCTTTTGCACTTGGTACCGACACTGGTGGTTCAATTCGCCAGCCAGCTAGCTTTAACAATGTTGTTGGTATTAAGCCTACATACGGAACAGTAAGTCGTTACGGCGTTGTTGCAATGGCGAGTAGTACTGATACCATCGGTGTACTTACAAGTAGTGTTGAAGATGCTGAAATCGTTATGGATATTTTGAGTGGCAAAGATACTAAAGATATGACCACATTACCTGATTTCTTTACGCCTCAAACAGTTGATGGTCCAAAGAAAATCGGCCTTATTAAAGAATTTATGGACGAGGGCGTTGACCCTGAAGTGAAAGCTGCAACAGAACAATACGTTGAAGCGTTGAAACAAAAAGGTCACATTGTCGAAGAGGTGAGTATGTCACTTCTTAAATACGCCTTGGCTATTTACTACATTGTTGTGCCGGCCGAAATTAGCAGTAACTTAGGCCGTTACGACGGTATCCGTTACGGAAACCGCGCAGAAGCTTCATCCCTCGGTGAAGTATATGGGTTATCTCGTGACCATGGCTTTATGCCTGAAAACAAACGCCGCATTATGATTGGTAGCTACGTACTTTCAAGCGGCTTCTTTGATGCTTACTACCTACAGGCACAAAAAGCACGTACGCTGCTAGTAAACGAATTTAATACATTATTCGAAACATACGATGCACTTATTGGCCCGGTTGCCCCAACGCCAGCGTTTAAGCTTGGTGAAAACACTAGTGACCCTGTAAAAATGTACCTCGCAGATATTATGACCGTCCCCGCGAGCCTTGCTGGCCTTCCAGCTATAAGCGTACCGGCAGGTTTTAGCCAAGCTGGTTTGCCTATCGGTGTTCAGCTAATTGGTGCGCGTACATCCGATAGTTTATTAATGGCCATTGCAAAGGAAGTAAAATAATATGATGGACCAAACAACGACAATTATTTTATTCTTCGCCGCTATTTTGATTGTTGGTGGCCTTCTATTCGTTTTTGTTTCAATTGCTAAAAATAGTCCACGTGAACTTGATGTTGAAAAATACCGTAGCCGTTGGTTAAGTATCGAAACATCACTTTCTCGTAATAACGAAGGCAGTCAGACACTCTGTATTTTAAATGCTGACAAGCTGCTCGACCAAGCCCTCCGTGACCGCGGTATTTCTGGTAAAACTATGGCTGAACGTATGAAAAGCTGCCAAGGTAAATGGACGAACGGCAACGGCCTATGGGCTGCACATAAAGTTCGTAACCGCCTTGCCCATGAAACCGATGCGACAATCGATTACGACCGAGCAAAACAAGCACTGGTGGCTTACAAGCAAGGTCTGAAAGATCTGGGAGCAATTTAATGGCACTATCACAAGATATTATTGATAAATACGAAATGACCATTGGTATTGAATGCCACGTACAACTGGCGACTATTAGTAAGTTGTTTAGCGGTGCTGATAACGATGCCCGCGAAATGGAACCAAACACTGCCACGAGCCCAATTGATTTTGGCCTTCCTGGAATGCTACCAGTTTTGAACAAACAGGCGATTGTACTTGCTGCCCGTGCAGGTAAGGCGCTTAATTCTGAAATCGCCCACGTTAGTCGTTTCGACCGTAAACACTATTTTTACCCTGACCTTCCAAAAGGCTACCAAATTAGCCAAATGTACCAACCTATTATTATCGGTGGCCACGTTGATGCACCGCTGCTTGACGGCGACACTGTACGTGTTCGTATTCACCACGCACACCTCGAAGAAGATGCCGGGAAATTAACACACCACGGTACTTATAGCCTGGTTGACCTTAACCGTGCTGGCACGCCACTTATTGAAGTTGTCTCTGAACCAGATATTCACTCTGCAGCTGGTGCGAAAGCATTCGCAACTGAACTTCACCGCCTTATGACTTACGCCGGTGTAACGCTTGGTAACTTGTACCACGGTAATATGCGTTTCGATGTAAACCTTTCAATTGCGCTCAAGGGTGCGACTGAACTTGGTACTCGCGCTGAAGTAAAGAACCTTAACTCTTTTAGAAGTGTTGAAAAAGCTGCTGAATATGAATTTATTCGACAGATTGAATTATTAGAAAAAGGTGAAAAGATCGTTCAGGAAACTCGCGGTTGGAGTGATGCTACTGGCAAAACGACGTCACAACGAAGCAAGGAAGACGCCCAAGACTACCGTTATATGCCTGATGCTGATATTCCACCAGTTGTTTTGACCGATGAAGACATTGCTGAAATGCAAGCCGACCTTCCGGCACTTCCTGCTACGTACCGCGAATCGTGGAGTACGCTTGGGCTTGACCGTTCAGTCATTGAATCATTACTTGCGACACAAAGCTACGCGGTGCTTATTAGCGAAATTCAAACTCATTATGGCGATGACACTGCACGTCGTGTTGCACACTGGTTCTCTAGTTCTGTCAGCACTAACGATGAAGAGGTGGCAATTATTGCCAGTAACTTTGTACCCGAGGGCTACGGGGAGCTTGCCCAAATGGTAGAGAAGAACGAACTATCAAGTACTGCTGCTAAAGAAGTGTTCCAAGAATTATTAACGAGTTCTGAAACACCACGTGCTATCGCTGAAGCGAAAAACCTTTTACAGGTAAGTGACGAATCAGCTATTCTGGCTATTGTTCAAGAAGTGTTAAATGAACCAGCCAGCGCGCAATCGGTTGCTGATATTAAAGCGGGCCAAGACAAGGCTATTGGTTTCTTGGTTGGCCAAGTGATGAAGAAATCACAAGGTAAGGCAAACCCGGCACTTGCACAAAAACTCATTCGTCAAGAACTCGCTTAAGCTAACACTTGTCAGCTTTTAGTAATAAGGTATACTGAATTTATATACCACCACTAAAAGTACAAAGGAGCAAGTATGGAAATACAAAACGCGTCAGAAATTCTGCTCATCATTGTCTCGAGCGTCCTATCGATTTTCTTAATCGTTGCGATTATCTTGGGAATTTACCTCGTAAAGTTAACTGCGGAAATCCGTCAGCTAGCTAAGACTGCTCAATCAACTGTCGATCACGTAGGCTCAGCCGTAAATGGCATTAGTCGACTGACGTCACCATTGTTTGTTGCAGAGCTGGTCACTAAATATATTAAGAAATATGCAAAAAAGGGGAAAAAGTAACATGGCAAAAGGTAAATTAGCACTCGTAGCACTTGTAGGTACTGCGGCTGCATTCGTAAGTGGAATTTTATTAGCTCCAAAGAGCGGTAAAGAAACTCAAAAAGATATTAAAAACGAAATTAAAAAAGATGTAAACAAGGTTAAAGCTGAAGCTAGCAAGCTAAAAGGCGAAGCTACCAAAACTGCTGACGAAGTATACGACAAAGCTAAGGTTGTAGCGAAAGATGTTTCTGCTAAAGCCAAGGCGGTTAAGGGAAACTTCGAAAAAGCTACTGAAGATTCTAAAAAGACTCTTGCAGCTAAACCAAAAACAACTAAGAAGAAGTAATTTCTATGGCTAAGATTGTTGAAAAACTGAAAAAAGATGTAAAGAAAAATAACGAAAAGGGCGCTCGTCGGGCTGTTCTTGAAGATTTATTCTACGATTTTAATTCATCACGTGCTGAAGTGTATAAAATGAACTTCTTCCGCGGAATCTTTCTCGGCTTCGGTACCGTTATCGGCGGTACCTTGGTTGTCGCCTTAATTGTTTGGATTCTTACCTTGCTTGCAGATATTCCTGGTGGCACTGGTGACTTCATTCAATATATTGTTGATACTGTTCAATCTAGTACAAAATCATAACCGTCATTTTTACTACAGACAGGTAGCGACCAGTTCGCTATACTAAGTAGTACTTATGGGGGTTAGTACTAAAACCGAAGCGGTTGAGGTGGCTACTTTGAAGCCGTCTCAATACGTTCACTTACACAATCACACTCACCACAGTGTTCTGGATGGGTTATCAAAGATACCCGCGCTTATGAATACCGTGAAAGAGATGGGTATGGAGGCTGTAGCCTTAACTGACCACGGCACCATGTCGGGTACTATTGAATTTTACAAAGCGGCACAGGCCTCTGGTGTTAAGCCAATCTTGGGTATGGAGGCTTACGTTGCTGCTCGAAGTCGTCACGACCGCGACCCGCAAAAAGATAAAGCCCGTTATCACCTTATTATTCTTGCTATGAACGACCAAGGGTATAAAAACCTGATGCGCCTTAGCTCAAAAGCAAACCTCGAAGGCATGTACTATAAGCCACGTATTGACCACGAACTACTTGAGGAATACAACGAAGGTCTCATTATTCTGTCTGGTTGTGCCAGTAGTGAACTTGGTGAAAATTTACGGGCTGATAATTACGAAGAAGGTAAGTCAATCGCCGCTTGGTATAAGTCGGTATTTGGCGATAGGTATTACCTCGAAATCCAAGACCATGGTCACCTTGAGTCTAAAACTGCTTGGGATGTTCAGACTAAAATTAACGGTCACCTTGAAAACATTTCTAAAGAGCTCGATATTCCCCTTGTTCTTACTAGTGACGGCCATTACTTAACGCACGACGACCAAGCCGCCCACGAAATTCTGCTTTGTGTTGGAACAGGCTCTTTCTTGTCTGATGAAAAGCGAATGTCTTTAAAAGACTTTGAGCTGCATGTTACTGACCCTAAAGAAATTATTGAACGCTGGGGTACGACACACCCAGAGGCTGTAGCGAATTCTAAAATTATTGCCGACCGTTGTAACGTAGAACTTGAACTTGGTAAGATTTTAATTCCAACGTTTGAAACACCAGAAGGACACGACGAAAAATCATTCTTGCACACCCTGGTGTACCGTGGCCTTGCATGGCGTTATGGTACGTTGACCCAGGAAGAGACAGAAGACCTTAGCATTGAAGAGGCGCGAAAGCTTACGCCTGCCAATGCCCTAGAGCGTGCCGATTACGAACTTGGCGTTATTGACCGCATGGGCTTTAACGGCTACTTCTTGATTGTCCAAGACTTTATTAACTGGGGTAAAAACCAAGGTATTATTTTCGGCCCTGGACGCGGTAGTGCGGCTGGTTCGATTGTTTCGTATGCGATTCGTATTACCGAACTTGACCCGTTGAAATACGACCTACTGTTTGAGCGTTTCCTAAACCCTGACCGTATTAGCATGCCAGATGTCGATATCGATATCCAAGACACCCGCCGTGACGAGGTGATCGCGTACTGTACTCAAAAATACGGTACCGAGCGCGTCGCAAATATTGTGACTTTCGGTACGATGGCAGCTCGTGCCTCCGTAAAAGATGTCGCCCGTGTGTTGCAGGTGCCTTACGGTGAAAGCGACCGGTTAGCAAAACTTATTCCGCAGCCGGTTCAAGGCCGCCACCTTCCACTTGTTAAAAGTATTGTTGATGACCCAGACTTAAAGCACGAATACGATACGAACGAGAATTCTAAAATTGTTCTTGATTACGCGATTCGCCTTGAAGGTACTATTCGCAGCCATGGTGTACACGCCGCTGGTGTGGTGATTGCCCCTGATGATATTGTGAAATTTGCGCCAGTGGAAATGTCTCAAAAAGGTGTTGTTGCAACGCAGTACCCAATGGGTCCTGTTGAAGAAATCGGCTTGCTTAAGATGGACTTCTTGGGGCTTTCGACACTGACTATTATTAATAATGCCCTTCGTATTATCAAAAAGGTATACGAAGTGGATATTGATTTAGCGACAATTGATTTGGAAGACCAAAAAACTTTTGAGCTATTCCAACGCGGTGATACGACTGGTGTCTTCCAGCTTGAATCTGCAGGAATGAAGCGATACCTTCGTGAACTGAAGCCGACTGTGTTTGACGACATTGTGGCCATGGTAGCCCTGTATCGTCCAGGCCCGATGCAGTTTATTGACGACTTTATTAAGCGAAAACACGGTGAGCGTGAAATTACCTACATGCACCCTAAGATGGAAGACTCTCTGAAATCTACCTACGGTATTTTGGTATACCAAGAGCAGGTCATGCAAATCTCACGCGAGCTTTCCGGGTTTACCGGTGGGGAAGCTGACACCTTGCGTAAGGCGATTGGTAAAAAGAACGTCGAAATGATGAACAAGATGAAGACAAAGTTCGTTGACGGTGCTGTTGAATTATCAGGTGCAGATAGGGACGACATGGAAGTGTTCTGGAAGCAACTTGAAGACTTTGCCGCGTACTGTTTCAACAAGTCCCACGCCGCATGTTATGGCCTTATCTCATACTGGACAGCTTACTTAAAGGCGCACTTCCCAGATGCATTTATGGCAGCTGTTATGACCAGCGATGCTGACGACACTGACCGCCTTGCAATTGAGATGAACGAATGTAAACAAATGGGCATCAAGGTGCTTTTGCCAGATGTGAACGAAAGCTTCGTGGAATTCGCCGTCGTGCCACATAAAAAACAAATTCGTTTTGGTATGGCTGCAGTTAAGGGTGTCGGTACTGCTGCGGTAGAAGAAATTCTTCGTGCTCGTGAAGACGGTAAGTTTATAGGGATTGAAGATTTCGCCCGTCGAGTATCAACTTCTAGGTTTAACAAAAAAGCTTGGGATTCACTCATTAAAACTGGTGGCTTTGACACACTCGCTGATCGTTCTGACTTACTTTTCAACCTTGAAACTATCCAGGGTTTTGCTTCAAAGATTCAAAAAGAAGCGATTAGTGGCCAAACCGACTTGTTTGGCGGTATGGCGAATATGGCTTCAGTACAACCAAAAGTTGCACTAGCAACTGCGCCGGTAAAGCATACAGAAAAAGAACGACTTACTTGGGAGCGTGAACTACTCGGGCTGTATATTAGCGCCCATCCGCTTGACCACTATTCGGCTTATTTCGAAGAACAGGCTACTCCGCTTGTAGAAATGACACCCGAGATGGATGGCCGTACGGTAACGCTTGGTGGCATTATTGCCTCGGTTCGAAGTATTGTTACGAAGAGTGGTACAAAAATGGCTTTCGTGAAATTAGAGGATAAGACGCACGAGACGGAATTGATTGTATTCCCTAAGCTATACGAAATTATTGGTGCAAAACTACTGCAAGATACCGTTATTCGCGCATCTGGAAAAGCCTCGTCGCGCGATAAAGAAGGTAATGTCACATCTGATGTGAAGTTGATTGTTGATGAGATTCAAATTGTTAACGAAGATGAGCTTCGTTTGTACGAACCTACCGGCAAAAAGATGATGAAACCAAAGCAAGCTGAAGTGCATGCCCGACGAACTTACGCTAAGGCGCCACCATCACGGACTGAAATTGAACGCAATACTGGCGTATCAACTGCAATGAAGCCACCGACCGAAGAAGTGCTTAAGAAAGTATATGTACATGTAAAGAACCCGGACGACCAAGCTTCTTTGATTGAAATTAAAAAGATTTGCGGGTTATTCCCAGGCCTCTGCGATATCGTATTGGTACTTGGCCCTGAAAAACAATCAGCTATAAAAATGCCGTTCCGTGTTGATGGTAGCGACGACCTCGTTGGTCGCCTGGTGAAAGTACTTGGCGAAGACGCCGTAATTGTTAAATAGTTGGGTTGGTTGTGAGTGTGTAAAGCGCAATACCTGTTGCAACGCTTACGTTAAACGATTCTTTTTTACCAACCATAGGTATTTCGATAATGTCGTCACATTCAGCCAGAAGCTCGGCGGTAACACCTTCAACTTCTTCACCAAGTAATAAAACAACTTTTTCGGGTGGGGAATAACGAGCCATAGGAATACTGTTTTCCGCTTGTTCAAGGGCAACAATTCGATAGCCAGCTGCCTTTAGCTCGGCGAGTGGCGGCTGCTCTAAGTATTCAAAAGGAACAATCGCTTCAGCACCTAAGGCGGTTTTGCTAATTTGTTTGGTTAGTTTTTCAGAAATATGCGGCAAGCGACTATCCTTTTGAAGCCGTGGATAGGGTGTGTAGCCGCTAAGAATAATTTTAGAAATTCCAAAACCTTCAGCTGTACGAAAGATAGCTCCAACGTTGTGCGTAGAGCGGATATTGTGGGCAATGACGATAATATCGGGCATAAACAGTAGTATACCATTGATAACGCTATATAAAATGCTCACGCTTTTTGGTACCATAGACAGTAATGGATGAAGACAGAATTCAGCAACGGGCTCGCGACGACGACGAGCGCAGTACTCAGCAACGAGCTGCTATTCTTGGGCTTCCATATCTTGACACCCGTACGGTACAAGACGCTATTGAATTAATTGAAGATGTAATTGATGTGCAGGATATGCACAAGAACCGCATCATCCCCTTGGTGGCTGGTAATGACTCTGCGCCTTGGGAATTTGGTATCACTTCTCAAACTCCGCAGTCGCTCACGCGTCAGTTGCAACAGCAATATGCAGCACATGCTCAAAACGTCGTATTCTACCTTATTAGCCAAGGTGGGTTTACTTACTTAATGAACCGCTACGACCCGCCAGTAAAGACTATTTACGATGATATTACCATTGCCGGCGAAGGGGATAGTGACACTATCGACCAAGTGAGTAAAACACTTAATAGTGTCGGTAGCGATGAAGTGTTTGATTTCTTAATTATCCAAGCAGATAAATTAGGCGCAAGCGATATTCACATTGAGAACCAGCGAAATGATATCCGTATCCGTATGCGTATAGACGGTACGCTACACCCAGTTGCTACGCTGGATTCTGACCGCTACCGGGTTATCCTTGGTGCGCTTGCCTCACGCGCGAATATCTCTACGGCTTCAAATGAGCCACAGTCTGGTCATATGCAAAAAGAAGTTATGACAAATGGTGAAATGCACCTGCTTAACATGCGTATTGAAGTTGTACCGACAATGTATGGCCAGGATGCGGTGATTCGTTTGTTTAACTACGATGAATCGATGTTAAACCTTGACCGTTTGGGTATTTCTGGTGAAGAACGCAAAGAGATTGATGAAATTATTAGCCATCCACGCGGCATGGTATTGATGGTTGGCCCTACTGGTAGCGGTAAATCAACAACCCTTTACAGTATGATTAGCGCCCTTAACTCAACTGACCGAAAAATTATTACCCTGGAAGACCCAATTGAATATGGCATTTCGGGTGTTTCTCAAATTCCAGTTGATACAACAAACGGCCAAAACTTTGCCGACCACCTTCGCTCGGTACTTCGTTTAGACCCTGATGTTGTCATGGTTGGTGAGATTCGTGACGCCGATACAGCAAAGACGGCTATCCAAGCTTCAATTACGGGGCACTTAGTACTTTCAACCTTCCACGCCAACAATACTTCAGCTGCTTTTAGCCGCATGGTTGACTTAATTGGGGTAAACCCGATATTCAGTACTGCTATTCGTTTAGTGATAGCCCAGCGCCTTGTACGTCGGCTTGATGATGCTACAAAAGAAGCCTACGAGCCTGACGAACCAACAAAGCAGTGGGTACGTGATGCGCTAAAAGACCTACCGAGCCACGTCGAAAAGCCTAACCTTGATAATTTTCAACTATGGCGCCCAGTTGTGAGTGAAAATTCACCATTTGGTTACACTGGTCGTATCGTGATTATGGAGCAAATGGTAGTGGGTGAAAGCGTGCAGAAATTCCTTCGTGGCGATGTGGCTGATGCTAACGCAAACTTTATCGAAAAGGCTGCGCGGGCGGATGGAATGGTCACTTTGTTAGAACATGGTGTCCTCGCTGCACTTCGTGGTGATACAACTTTAGAAGAGATAAACCGCGTAATTTAAGTTCTTGGGTTAATTTCCTCTTGGGGGCTTCCAAAAACAGGGAAGAACTGTTATAATAAACCACTGATTGTACTAATAAGTTTAAGCGATGCATTAAGCAGCCAGCAAGAGAGACGAGACGATAATGAGTTTTGCACTAATTCAAAAAGTAAACAACGAACAACGCAAGCCTGCAGTTGTTGATGTTAAGAGCGGTGACACTGTTCGTGTTCACCAAAAAATTAAAGAAGGCGCCAAAGAACGTATTCAGATTTTCGAAGGCGTTGTTATTCGTGTTGACCGTAGGGCTTCACACACAGCACGTATTACTGTTCGCAAAATCGCCAGCGGTGTTGGTGTAGAAAAAAGCTTCCTTATTCACAGCCCATTGGTTGAGAAAATTGAAGTTACTCGCCGTTCTAAGGTTCGTCGTAACTACCTTTCATTCCTTCGTGAACGAAGTGGTAAAAGTGCTCGCCTTAAGAGTGTTAACTTTGACCGTGAAGCTGTTAACAGTGTTGTTGACGTTCACGCTGAAGAAGAAGCTGCTCGTTTGAAAGAAGAAGCTCACATTGCTGCCGAAGCTAAAGCTGCTGAAAAAGCTACTGCAGATGCTGAACTTGCTGCAAAGCAAGCTGAAGTTGAAGCTCGTCACGAAGAAGCGTAAACAACTCGTTTACCTTTAAATACAACGCCTCTGAATAAGGGGCGTTTATTTTATGCCAACTTAATGTTTGATAGGTATACTTAAGGGATGATACTTGGAATTGATGAAGTTGGGAGAGGGCCATGGGCGGGGCCACTGGTAGTTGGGGCGGTTGTTTTAGGTGACGCTCAAATTGAAGGCCTCACTGATAGCAAAAAGCTGTCTGCAAAACGCCGCGACCAACTCGACATACTTATTCGTGAACAAGCTTCTGGCTGGGGGCTTGGGTGGGTGCATGCTGACGAGCTAGACCAACTTGGCTTAGCCGAATCGCTTCGGGTTGCTACTATCCGAGCTGTCGAAGCTGTGCATACTCCCTACAACGAAATTATTATCGATGGAACAATTAACTTTTTGAAAGAAACATCGAAAGGGAAATATGTCACAACGCTAGCAAAAGCCGATTTACTTATTCCAAGCGTCTCTGCGGCATCTATTATTGCAAAGGTAGCACGTGATGCGTTTATGGCAGAACAAGTTGCCCAGTACCCTGGATACGGCTTTGAGAAGCATGTTGGGTACGGAACTGCATTACATAGAAATGCTATTGATACCTTGGGTATTACACCATTACATCGAACATCATTTGCACCCATTACTAAAATCGTAAACTCAGAATTAAAGCAGCCTAAAAAAACATCTACTCTGCCTACGACAAAACAAATAGGCGACAGTGGAGAATCTCGAGCTGTACAGTTTCTAGAATCTCAAGGTCACGTCGTAATCGACCGTAATTGGAAAACCAAATGGTGCGAAATTGATGTCGTTTCGCAATTTGCTGACACAACCTACTTTATAGAGGTCAAATACCGTAAGAATACCAAAGCTGGCGATGGTTTCGCGGCGATTACCAAAACCAAATTACGACAAATGAATTTCGCGGCTGAGTATTATCACGCAACTCACCCTCATTCAGCAGAGCAACAGCGACTGGCAGTCGTTTCAATTACCGGTGACAAACTTGAATATCTAGAGCTCGAGTAGTGCTTTTTGTACGTCTGCGGCATCACGTTTAATAAGTTCCACGCGGCCTTCAATTTCAGTAATACCCATATTGATATTTCGCTTTAAGCTTACGTCGCTCAGTAGCGGAGTAAAGAAGTTGCGGTATTGTTGTAGCTGTTCTTCAGTCACAAGGCCACCTGCAACGTAGCGAGGGAACATATCAAAGTGTGAGTCACCGCTGAATTTTTCATCAAGCCAGTCCCATTCGTCTTGGACCCATTGCCACATAAAGTCACGGCCATCACGGTTTCGAATTAACCAGGCAAGCCAGTGTGTGAAATCTTGTGGTCGAATTACCTTCGAATCTTTAATTATTGTTGAGAATCGTTTGATGTCTTCAAGCTTGTCAGTTGAAGTGAGGGCTGAGGCGATATCATCACGAAGCTCGCTGTTTGAAACTTTTACATATTCTTCAAGCAGCGTATCAACAACGGTAGTATCTTTTGCTTCTCGCACAGCGTTCGCTAATATACCCACACGAAGTTCAGTATCAAGCTTTACGTTTGCACGGTTAGCGTAGAGCTCATTAGCTGTGGCGATTGCGTCAGGGTTTTTGCTATACAGGGCAAGGCTAATAATAAGCGGACGCAGCTTGGTGTCGTTCTCCGGTTCGCCTTCCTTGAATTCCCAGCCAAGTCGTTCATACTGCGCTTTTGAAACTTCACCAGCAAGCTGTCGGAGTTTTAACTCTGCTTCTTTATCAGTTTCAACGAATCGTTTCATCTCACCAATGGCTAAGCTTATAATTCCCCAAACCGGTTCTTCGGTTTCGTTTGCGTATCGTTTGATAAGCGGGATGAGTGCGGCTGTTGGAATAATTCCTGCTTGAGCAAGCAGCGTTTGTTCGTGAAGCAGCTTGAGGCGGTCGATGGTTGGCATTGTTTCAATGGCATCAAGAATACGCGACATTAATGCTTCATCGTAGTGCGTAATAAAGTGGGCGGTGCCGCTTTTATTAAAGGTAAGTGCTTCTGAGCTAGGGTGCTCGAACTGTGTCGTAGCAGTTTCCATAATTTCAATAGCATTCGGGTCGGAGCTATGAAGCGGAATTGGCCATAATTTACTTGATGGCTGGTGTGGGCCAATAAAGAATTGTTCTTGGGTAAGGGTGACGGTTGTTCCGTTCAGCGCAGCGTGCACAACCGGATAACCAGATTGTGTCATCCAGGCGTTCATGAAACTCGATACGTCAGTACCGGATGCTTCGCCAAGTGCTTCCCATAAGTCTTGCGCACCAGTATTACCGTATTGATGCTTTTCAAAGTAAAGCTTTAGGCCGGCACGGAGGTTGTCGTTACCAAGGTGTGCTTGAAGCATACGAAGTAAGCGGCCACCCTTGGCGTACACGATAGATGGGTCGAATACACTGTTAATTTCATCTGGGTGGTTCACGGCGGTTTGGATTGCTTGGACGCCATCAAGCGCATCACGCCTTAGCGCACTCAGTACTGAGCTGCTGGCATGCTCAAGCCACACATTCCAATCAGGTTCAAGCGCATCGATAGCAACAAACTCCATCATTTCCGCAAAGCTCTCGTTAAGCCACAAGTCATTCCACCACTGCATAGTCACGAGGTTACCGAACCATTGGTGGCTCAGCTCGTGGGCAATTACTAAGGCAACATATTCTTTTGTAGCAATTGAAGTTGTCTCAGGGTCTACTAACAAAGCAATTTCGCGGTAGGTAATAAGGCCCCAGTTTTCCATGGCACCAGCTGAGAAATCAGGTAGTGCAACGTGGTCTGATTTTGGAAGTGGGTAAGGGACGCCAAAGAAATCGTCGAAAAAGTCGATAGTGCGGGTTGCAATATCGAGTGCGAAGTCAAGATTGTTGTGTTCGTGAGCAAGTGTTGCCCAGATGTTAATTTCTACACCGCTTTTTGTTTTGGCGGTTTTCTTTTGTAAGTCGCCAACAACCCACGCAAGCAGATACGAACTCATTCGAGGTGTTGTTTCAAAGGCCGTGACAAGGTGACCATCTTCGTCTCTCTGCCATTTTACAGGCATATTCCCAAGAACGGTAACATGCTGTTCAGTAGTAAGTGTTAAATCGAAAGTAGCTTTTGCTGACGGTTCGTCAATAACAGGAAAGGCTTGGCGGGCGTAGTGGCTTTCGAATTGAGTTGCCAAAAGTTCTTTCTTTTCGCCGCTTACTTCATAGTAGCCAGGATAAATGCCGTTCATGTTGTCGGTAATGATGCCGTTGAACGTAATGACGAAAACATGTTTGCCTTCCGAAATATCTTCATGGTTAATAACAAGTTCGTCGTCTGGGGCAAGCATAAAGGTGGCTTCTTTACCGTCGAAAGTCACAGAGTTTATTGTAAGGTCTTTAGCGTGAAATCGAACTTCGGTTGCGTTAGGTTGTACAGCGCCGTTAATTGTGACGGTACCGCTAAAAGTTCGGCCAATTCGGTCGAGGTTAATTGATAGGTCATAGTGCTCTGGAATGAATAAATCGATAAGTCTAGATACAAGTTGCATTACTTTATTGTATCAAAATTAAGAATTACCGTGCCATAGTAATAGTATGAGACGTCGACGCGCTACGCTGATTTTTATAGGAGGAACCATTTTACTGGCGCTTCTTGCTGGTGCAATGCCACAACTAATCGAAGATAGCCCAGCCCTCGATATCCAGCTTCCTTGGCAACAGCCTGCGCAAAATGTGCCAGCACCTGCAGGTTCGGCGTTAGAAGCGTTGAATACTTTGGAGGTAAAAGGGCGAGCACCGAAAACGGGCTATACTCGCGACCAATTCGGTTCTGGCTGGGCAATGGTAAATGGGTGTAGTACTCGAGATATTATTATGTACCGTGATTTAATTAACGTGACGTTATCGGATGAGTGTACAGTCGCTACGGGTATATTAAATGATACCTATACCGGCGAGGTGATTGAATACACTAAAGCAAACGCCAGTGCAATTCAAATTGACCACGTTATTGCTTTGTCGGACGCTTGGCAAACCGGCGCCCAACAATTGACTGCCAAAACCCGCCAGCAGTTAGCAAATGACCCCTTGGAGCTTATTGCGGTATCGGGCAAACAAAACCAAATTAAAAGTGATTCTAATGCAGCTAGTTGGTTGCCACCTAATAAACCATTTAGGTGTGAATACATTGCCCGCCAAGTAGCTGTAAAACAAAAGTATAAATTATGGGTCATACCTGCCGAAAAGGTAGCAATGTTAGATATTTTAAATACATGTCCAGCCCAGGCATTGCCGCAGGTATAATAGAAATATGGCTTTTAACCACTACGCAAAAATGAAAAGAATCTTAGATGAACAACCTGCGGGTTGGTATATTAAGCGTATCGACGAGCCAACGAAGTCACTAAGCTTTAAAGGTGAAGTTCGTGAATTTGACCATTACTATCGAATATATGGTGCCGATGAACAGCCGGTTAAATACTGCAAGTTTCAGCAAATTGAACGGTTAGCGAGCGTGCTTAAACTCCCAGTGGAAGCTTTGCCAATATTGTAGGAAAGCTGAAAGGGTGCTATAATGACGGTAGTACATTATTCCGGCCGGCAGGTCGGATTTTTTCATAAAGAAAGGAAATTATTATGGATGAATTTAACATTAAGCAAGTAACCCTTGCTGTGCGAACTATCGCCGACGAGAAAAACCTTCCCGAGGAAGTAGTCCTCGAAGTAATCGAACAAGCTATCGCTGCTGCATGGCGCCGAGACAACGGCGAACGTGACCAAGAAGTACGTGCTGTACTAAACGCAAACGACGGTACTGCTGTTGTGTTCGTTGGTCGTGAAGTTGTTGAAGTTGTCGGTAGCGACGCTCACGAAATTAGCCTCGAAGAAGCTAAAAAAGAAAAACCAGATGCAGAACTTGGTGACATCATCGAGAACTCACACGAAGTAACAACATTCGGCCGTGTTGCAGCCCAAACTGCAAAGCAAGTTGTATTGCAGCGCCTTCGTGAAGCTGAACGTGAAGTTGTGCTTGCTGAATACGAAGACAAAATCGGTACTGTTGTAAACGGTACTGTACAACGAGTTGAACCACGCGTTGTTCGTGTTGAAATTGGTAAAGCGAATGGTATTATTCCACAAAGCGAACAAATTCAAGGCGAATTCTACAGCGTCGGTAGCCGTATTAAAGTATTCATTAAAGACATCGAACGCGAAAACCGTGGCCCTCAGCTTATTCTTAGCCGTGGTAACGAACAATTCGTTGAATACCTTTTCCGCCAAGAAGTTCCTGAACTTGAAACTGGTGCAGTTGAAATTAAAGCCATCGCTCGTGAAGCTGGCCGTCGTACAAAACTTGCTGTTGCAAGCACTGTACCTGGCGTTGACCCAGTTGGCACCTTCGTTGGTGGCCACGGTACCCGTGTCCAAGCCGTCATGAACGAAATCGGTGACCAGGAAAAAATCGACATCGTTACTTTCGATGCAGAACCTGAACAGTTCATCAAGAACGCATTAAGCCCAGCTGAAGTAAGCAAAGTTGAAATCAACGAAGCTGACAAGCGTGCGCGCGTATTCGTAAACGAAGACCAACAATCAATCGCTATTGGTCGTGGTGGTCAAAACGTTCGTCTTGCAAGTCGCCTTACTGGCTACGAACTTGATATCGAACAAGCTGTCGCTGCAAAGCCAGTTGAACGATCTAAGAAGAATATCGAAGATAGCCTTCTTGATGCTGTTGAAGAGAACACAGACGAAGCTGAACAAGCTTAGTTAAAGTATTGCTAAAGCAATATAAAACGCCGTGATGAAAGTCACGGCGTTTTATATTAATTTACGTACGATTAATAAGATGTTATGATAACTCAAATCCTCATCCTGAGGTGGCTCGCTAATATACACGAGACTACGTCCTTTTCGCCGGGACTCAAAGGCTAAGAGAGGAATGAGTCACATGGCTCAAACTGCCACTAAGAAACACGTTGCTAACCTGCAGCACGTTGTACACATAGGTGCACACGTGCCGGTTGATCGCTTCAGCATCGTAAACGGGCCTAAGCTCAAAGAATGTAAAGAAATCCAAAAGGAACTTCACAGACGAGCGTCCGAAAGAGGGCACCCTCGTGTAAGCGTCATGTTTACTTTCGTAACGGGAGCCAGTAAAAGTGAATTCCGACGCATTGTTGAGGTTTACTCGTTCTGGGAAGTTTCGAGTGGCGCTTATGCTTTTACGGCACTTTTCAACAACAATGACATGTCTGGTGTTTACGATGTGAACACCAAAACGGGAACATTTGCTGTTAGCTAACCCGAATATCGCCCTGCCAGGTGCTGAGCTCTTCGTGAGTCTCGCACCTGGCAGGGTGTTTCAATTTATGTGCACAAGAAGTTAAAAAAATAAATTAGCACTCCCTTGCATCGAGTGCTAATTTTTACTATACTAGATATATGAAAGTAACATTACTCGAAAGTAGTACTTGGCTTTTCACAATGGAGGATAGATAATAGATATATGTCTGATGACTTTGCTGATTTCATCTCTCACTTAACCGACAATGCTCGGACTAGCCTTCACCATGCAACAATGATTGCACAAGGATATGGCAGCCCATATGTGGGTACAGAACACCTTTTACTTGGTGTTATGGCGCAGGGGGCGTCGGTAGGTGCGAAAATTCTAGCTGATGCTGGAGTAACACTAGATAAAGCGCAATCTGCACTGAGTGCAGTTCCAATTAGTAACAATTTTACTGCTGGTATTATGACAAAAAACCTTAGCGAAACTGCTAAGTTAACATTGAAAATGAGCTGGGACGTAGCACAAGAATTCCGCCAAGACTTTTTGGGTACGGAACATATTCTGTACAGTATTCTGTCACAAAAGAATGCCCGGGCTACTGTTTTGCTTCGCGATATGAACGTCGATACAAGCGAGATTTTGTCTGAGCTTGAAGATTACCTCGACCGTAATAGTGAAAATGCCAATGGTATTGAAGAAATTGAAAAACCTCGCAAGCAAGCTGGCCAAAAGGGCGCACTTGGTTTGTACGGCACTGATTTAACAGCACGCGCAAAAGCTGGTGAACTTGACCCAGTTATCGGTCGTGATGAGCAAGAAGACCGTATGGTCACTATTCTGAGCCGCCGCACAAAGAACAACCCAGTCCTTATTGGTGAACCTGGTGTTGGTAAAACGGCTATCGTCGAAGGCCTTGCCCAGCGCATTGCTAGCGAAGACGTCCCAGAGCACCTACTTGATAAGCGCATTATTCAACTTGACCTTGCCGGCATGATTGCTGGTACGAAGTATCGTGGCGAGTTTGAAGAGCGTTTGAAGAAAGTGATGGCTGAGCTACAAGAGCAAAAGAATATCATCGTATTTATTGATGAGCTTCACTTACTAGTTGGCGCCGGAGCTGCCGAAGGCGCACTTGATGCTGCCAATATGCTGAAGCCTGCGTTGGCTAGGGGTGAAGTTCGTTTGATTGGTGCAACCACACTTGAGGAATATCGCAAGCATATCGAAAAAGACACTGCACTTGAGCGACGTCTCCAGTCAATTGTTGTACCAGAGCCAACTTTAAAAGACACAATCGCTATTTTGAAGGGCCTTCGTACTTACTACGAAAAGCACCATGGCGTCAGTATTAGTGATGAAGTTATTGAAGACGCTGTGTACATGGCTGACCGCTACGTCAGTGAACGCTTTATGCCGGATAAGGCAATTGACGTTATTGACGAAGCTGCCGCTAAGGTACGTGTTAAAACTGGCCACAAGCCAAGTAAAGTTCGTGATTACGTAAAGCAACTGAAAAACCTCAACGAAAAAATGGAAGAAGCAGTGACTGCCGAAGATTACGAACGCGCAGCGTTATATAAAACTCGGATTAGCCAGTTAACTGAAAAACTTGATGAATCACGTTCTGAGTACGAAAAGAAAACGCCAGTTGTATTAAGCGATGAAGACATTGCCCAGGCAATTGCGCACATGACAGGAATTCCTGTAAAAAGGGTTCAAAAATCAGAAGCGAAATTGCTTCGTAACCTTGAATCCCACCTTGAAAAGCACCTTATTGGACAAACCGAAGCTGTTGAGAAAGTCTCTCGTGCAATTCGTCGTAGCCGTAGTGGTGTAGCAAGCAGCAAACGCCCAATTGGTTCATTTGTATTCATGGGTCCAACTGGTGTTGGTAAGACCGAACTTGCTCGTGTGCTTGCCCGTGAGGTATTTGGTAGTGAAGATTCACTTATTAAAATTGATATGAGCGAATTTAGCGAACGACATTCTGCAAGCCGCCTGGTTGGTGCACCTGCAGGATATGTTGGATACGAAGATGGTGGTCAACTCACCGATAAAATCCGTCGCCAGCCATATAGCGTTGTGCTATTTGATGAAATTGAAAAGGCGAATAGCGAAGTATTCCATATGCTTCTGCAAATCCTCGAAGATGGCAAGCTTACTGATGCTAAGGGTCGTTCAGTCGATTTCTCTAACGCGGTAATCATCCTTACAAGCAACTTAGGTGCGCAACAAATGATGAAAGAATCAAGCCTAGGGTTTAGGGTTTCAACTAAAAAAGAAGAAACGCACCTAGACGAACTTCATTCTGAAAATGCCATTTCTGCACAAAAAGAACTCGAGAAGTTTATGCGACCCGAGCTGATTAACCGCTTTGATGCGATTGTTACCTTTAGGGCGTTAACTCCAAAGCAAATTAGTAAAATCTTTGAAAACCTCCTTAATGAGCTACAAGACCGATTAGTTCGTAAGGGCATCCACCTAGTGGTTGCGCCATCTGCGAAGAAACTCATCATTAAAGAAGGGTACGATGAAAAGTTTGGGGCACGCCCACTTCGTCGCGCTATGCAAGATTTGTTAGAGCACAAAATCGCTGATGGAATTCTATCTGGCGAATATGAGAAGGGCACAGTATTGAAAGTTACCGCTCAAAAGGGTAAATTAGTAATACATGTCGACATCGAAAATTAACCGCCTAAGGACAGGCATCGCCTTTAGCTTGAGTATTCTTGTTATTGGCTTTGCCGGTTGGTTATTTCTTAACCGTCAGTTTGTGCTGGATCAAGTTTCTGTGTGGAACTATCAGCCGTCTGCTTCAGTAGAAAGTTTAGATAACCGAGTGAAGTTTACGGATAAAGGTTTATTTACTTTTTATGCAACAAAGCCAGTGCTTGCTGACCCAGGTGAATTTAACGGAAGCTGCCCACGCCAAGAAGCTGGTAGCCCAATTTTAGGTTGTTACACTTCGGCTGACCGCATATTTGTGTTTAACGTCGCGAATGAGCAGCTTGATGGTATGAAAGAGGTGACAGCAGCGCACGAAATGCTGCACGCTGTTTGGTATCGAATGAGCGCATCAGAGCAAAAACGCATTGGAGCGTTACTGACTGCGGCTTACGAAAAAACTGCCAACGCCGAGTTAAAAGAGCGCATGGCATATTATCAACGCACTGAGCCTGAGGCGATTACCAACGAGCTACACTCGATTCTAGGTACCGAAGTAGGGAACTTAGGCTCAGAACTTGAAGATTATTACGGCCAATACTTTGAAAACCGGCAAATTATTTTAGATTTACATGCGAAATACAATGACGTTTACAAGGCGTTATACAGCCGAGCAGATTCATTATATTCACAAATGGATACCCTTTCAAAAAGCATTGATTCACGTAGTGCAGCCTACGACACTGACGTAACAAAGCTCAGCCAAGATATTTCCCGTTTTAATGCACGTGCAAACAGTGGTGATTTTGATTCTGTCAGTCAGTTCAATGCTGAAAAAGCAGTGCTCGTTAGCCGCTCAAACCGATTAGAAGCACAACGAACCGCAATTTATACAGACATCGATAAGTACAACAAACTGTATGAAGAATATAAAACACTAGCATCGCAAATTGAACTATTAAACAACAGCGTCGACAGCTTCAAATCGCTTGGAGAGGCACCTACCGTTTAGGAGCGGACATACTTATATGGCAAAAGCTAAATCACAATTCGTCTGTCAAAACTGTGGCGCGATGTATGGCAAATGGGCGGGGCGCTGTGAAAACTGTGGCGAATGGAATACGCTCGTTGAACAGATGTCTTCAGTTGCGCAGTCGAATGTTGCTAAAGCTGGAAGCAGTGGTAAAAAGCTTACCGTTCAATCTATATCGCAAATTAGCAATACCGCTGACGCATCACGCATCAGCACTGGTGTTGAAGACCTCGACATCGTTCTTGGTGGCGGTATTGTTCCTGGTTCAGTGACGTTGCTCGCTGGCCAGCCGGGTATCGGTAAGAGTACCTTGCTTTTGCAAGTCACTGCTAATATTTCAGCCCACAATTCAGTACTTTATGTGAGTGGTGAAGAATCGGCTAGCCAAGTTGCGCTACGTGCTGGACGTTTAGGTGCTGACAAACACGACAACCTCAGCTTCGCTTCCTCAACCAGTGCAAATGATATTGCAGCAACCATTGCCCAAGATGGCTATTCTTTGGTAGTGGTTGATTCAATTCAAACTATGTCACTTGATGAAATGACCAGTGCGCCGGGAACGGTGAGTCAAATTACGAATAGTAGTAATGTACTTATTCGGGCTGCTAAGGCTGCGGGCTCTGCGGTAATTCTTGTGGGGCACGTTACGAAAGAGGGAAGTATTGCTGGTCCAAAAGTTCTCGAGCACCTCGTTGATGTTGTTTTGCAATTTGAAGGTGACCGTTATGGTGGCTTTAAAGTTGTACGTGCAGCGAAAAATCGTTTTGGCTCAACTAGTGAAGCGGCTATTTTTGAAATGTACGAGCAAGGCCTACGCGTAGTTGAAAACCCATCAGCGACGTTACTTGCTGAACGCCAATCGGCTGACGGTTCGGTGGTTTTGGCGACACTCGAAGGCACTCGACCACTGCTTGTAGAGATACAGGCCCTTGTAAACCCTACCAATTTCGGGTATCCTAAGCGTACTGCTAGCGGGTTCGATTTAAATCGGCTCAACCTACTTGTCGCGGTGCTGGAACGACGCACTAAACTGAATTTATCCGATAAAGATATCTATATCAACGTAGTAGGAGGCCTAAAGTTAGGCGACCAGGCAGCAGACCTCGCGGTGTGTATGGCAATTGCCAGCGCTGCAGCCGGGCGACAAATCGATGAAGATATTGTCGTGTTTGGGGAGGTAGGACTCGGTGGTGAAATTCGTTCCGTCGTTGGCGTAGAAAAACGAATTGCCGAAGCAAAAAAGCTTGGATTTAAGCGAGCAATTGCTCCTAAATCAGCTCATAAAACAGCATTTATTACTCCGGTGAGTGATTTGCGCACTGCGCTTATTGATTACCTACAAAAATAAGGAACACATGGACATACTTATTATCGTGCTGCTATTTGTTATAGCAGCCGAAGCAACATACTTAACTTATACTAACTTTCAAAAGCATGGCCGAACAAGCCAATCTCCGATTTTCGTTGATACATCAGTGTTAATTGATGGCCGTATTATCGCCATTGCGCAATCTGGCTTTATGTCTCGAACCCTCTACATTCCGCGAAGTGTTGTAGGTGAACTACAATTCCTAGCCGATAATGCTGACAGCGAAAAGCGTACCCGTGCTCGTCATGGCCTTGATGTTATTAACGAGCTTCAAGCACTCACAACTGTTGATACGAAAATTTTCCAAGACGGTACTCGTGCGAAAGACGGTGTCGACAACCGTTTGCTTGAACTTGCTAAGAAGCACAATGGGTCTATTTGTACTATTGATTACAACCTAAACAAGGTTGCTGTCGTTGAAGGTATCGCTGTTCTTAACGTAAACGACCTTGCGAAGACTCTTCGTATGGCTTACTTACCAGGCGAACGAACACTTATTGAAATTACTCAAAAGGGAAATGATTCACACCAAGGTGTTGGACACTTGTCTGATGGAACTATGGTTGTCATTGAGCAAGGTGGCCAATTGGTCGGTAAATCAATTGAAATCGAGTTTATACGAAGCCTACAGACAGCCGCTGGTAAAATGATGTTTGCTAAACTCGTCAACGCGCCTGAAAAGAAAACTGGCCGCAATGTCGCTAGCCCTAAGCCACTTGGTACGAAGCCGCTTACTAAAGCAGTACGCGAACCTCGACAGCCGCGCGAGCCGCGCCAACCTCGTGACCAATCAGCTCAACAGCCTGTTCAAGAGCAACCGCAGCAACAGACAGCACCTGAAGAGCGCCAGAAGGCACCTAAAGCTCCACAGCAGCGACAAACAACTGCTCGCCAACAACAACCTCGCAAGCAGTACAACCGCCGCCGTAGCCCAGAAGACAGCCTTATGGAATTACTTGGCAACGATAATAGCGAGAAGTAAAAACGCTTCAATAATAAAAAACCTCCGAGTGATACGCTCGGAGGTTTTTATTTGTTCGTGCAGTAAATTACTGCGAGGCGGTTCCAGTATAGTAACCGGAGTCGGTGACTGTTACTGTGATGCCTGAAGCTGGACCTGTGTATGGGGCTTCGTAGAACGCACCCTTATTCGTAAAGGTGAGTGCACCTGTGCTAGATGTACCTGTTACAGTGATGCCTGATGCACCAAATGTTCCAGGCGATACAGATACTCGTATGGAGCCACCAGCACCGGGAATGCCGATGAATGAGACAGTTGGTGGAATATCTCCACAAGCGTGCATATCATCATCCTTGGTCGCGTCGTAGCCTTCGGTATTAAAGTACGTATCTTTCTTTGTTACAGGGTCGGTGTATTTAATAACCGATACTTCAACACGGGCACTGGCGGGTGTACAGTCAGTTGCTTTTTTCTTAGACAGTTTGTCAAAGATAATCTTTGCATTTGATTGACCTTGGGTTTTGTTCCACCAAGCAGGGTAGACTTCTTTACCGTCTTTTTGGATGCCGGCAGGAGCTGTGAACCAATCACCAGATTTCCATTTACCTTCTTTGGCGTACACTTCCTTGTGAGCGTATTCCATCACCTTAGCGATAATTGGGCTACCAAGTGATGATGTACCCTTCTTCAAAATAGTAGTGTCAGGGTTACCGAGCCATAGGCCCATAGTAAGCGCTGGGCTATAACTCATCATCCAAAGGTCCTTAGCGTTTCCGCCCTTGTCGGATGTACCTGTTTTGGTAGCAGTTTGAACACCAGGGATGTTTTTGGCTGCATAATTACCAAGTGAAGCGCTTGCAGTTTTATCAGTAAGGATATCGGTTACAACGTAAGCAGACTGTGGGTCGATAATCTTTTCGCCTTCAACGTCAGCCCATTTTTTCAATACTTCATTTGAACTGTTCTTTACTTCAAGGACGCTTGATTGTGGCTTGTACACACCACCGCGAGCAATTGAGGCGTAAGCGTTCACAAGGTCGACTTGCTCGATACCACAACCACCAATAGCAGATGCAAGACGGGCGTCTTTGTCGTCGCCAATAGTACAGTAACTTTTCGCACCAAGCTTGTGAATAGTATCAAGTGTTGGTTCAACGCCTGAAATGAACATCGCCTTTACCGCTGGTACGTTTCGTGACGTTGCAAGACTTGTACGGATAGTAACATTGCCCTTATAAGAACGGTCGGCATTTTGTAGGTTTGCGCCATAAATAGCATCAATAGGTTCGTCAACAAGGACACTACCGCTACCGTAGTTAGGTGCTCCGGTAGGCTTTTGCTCAAATAGTTCTGAGTACACGAGTGGCTTCACTGATGAACCAGGTTGGATATACGCAGTTGCCGCATTGTCTTGGCCAAAGCCTTCATAGTTAAAGTCACGGCTACCAACCAGGGCGACAATTTGTCCAGTTTGCGAATCTTCAACAGTTGCTGCGCCGTTGGTGAACCCAGCAAGTACAGGAGTAGTTGAATTAAACATCTCTGTCATTGATTCTTCTAGCTTGTTTTGGATGTCCAGGTCAAGCGTTGTCTTTACAGTAAGGCCACCACGACCGACGGTTGCTTTACCAAGCTCTTGCTCGAGCTGTGTACGAACCATTTGTACGAAGTGAGGCGCCTTGATATCTGTGTACTGACTCTTTTGAGCAATAAGGCTATCAAGAATAGGCACTTTCACCGCTTCGTCGTGTTGCGCCTGAGTAATGTATCCAACTTCTTTCATAGCGTTTAACACTAAGTGTTGGCGATTAATTAAGGCTTCGTGATTCTCGACTTGGTAAGGGTCATACACTGAAGGGTTTTGAGGAATAGCTGCGAGTAACGAAGCTTCAGCTAGTGACAATTCCTTAGCTGGTTTACCAAAGTAAGCCTGGGCACCTGATTCTGCACCATTACGTGGGCCACCATATGGCGATTCATTTAAGTAGAGGGTAAGAATTTGATCTTTGTCATACATTCGTTCAATTTCAATTGCTAAAATAAGCTCTTTAATTTTACGAGGGATACCACCGAAACCACGGTCGGATGATTCATCAGCAAAGAATACTTGCTTTACCAATTGCTGTGTAAGGGTAGAACCACCCTGGACTTGACCACCGGTAAAGTTATTGAAGGTAGCACGCACTGTACCTGAAACACTCACGCCACTGTGGGTAAAGAAGTCTCGGTCTTCAATTGCGACTGTAGCCTTTTTGAGGTTGTCAGAGATTTCTTCACTCTTTACAACAAGTTTGTAGTTGCCGCCGCCCTTGTCTTCCCAAAGTACCCTGCCTTTACGGTCAGTATACGTTGTAACGGTTGATTGCACGCGCTTGTCAATTTCACCTGGACGAATTTGGTCGAGGTCTTTACGGAAATAAGCGAACAGGCCACCAATAAAGAGTGCCAAAAGAAGCACTGCGATACCAGTAATTTTAAGGGCCATAATAGCGCCTTCTTTACTGAACCAATATGCCCAGAATCGTTTTGGATGCATACGGTAAAAGAACCTCTTTACGGGGTGCTTCGGTAGCGTTGCAAGATACTCGGCTTTACGCCTTGAATGCGCATCTTTTTTAACCTTCCGCTTTTGCGTTAGATTTGAGTACACGCTCAGTTTGCGCGCTGGTTTTTTGTTACTCACTTTTCCTCATTCCCATAAGCAATATTCTTTATCCAGTATATCATTAATTACCTAGCGTAAAGGCAAATTCTAATGCTTCTTCAAACTCGCATAAGTCTGCATAGCTTGGTTCGCGTTACTTCTCTAAGTACAGACTAAAAGCGTAGTGCAACCCATAAAAAATCAGCCAGGAGCGATTTTTTGTGGCGTGTAACGGTCTGTACGTGAGAAGTAACGCAAACCAAGCTTGGGTTTAAGTTATGCAAGTTTGAAGAAGCGAGGCGAACTTTGGTATACTTACCGGAGATAAATAACAGAAAGAGATATGTATGACCTTATCCGAAGAGTTGACCTGGCGCGGCTTCGTCAACCAAATGACCTACCCAGATATTACTGAGCTTGATAAAGGCCCAATCTCTTTCTATTTTGGCGTTGACCCTAGTGCAGATAGCATGCAGGTTGGTAACTTAGCCGCTGCGATGATGGTTCGTCACTTTATTAATGCTGGCCACAAGGCTTTCCTTTTGGTTGGCGGTGCGACTGGTATGATTGGCGATCCGGATGGTAAGAAGGACGAGCGCAACCTTCAAAGCCTCGAGACGATTGCTCATAATAAAGCGGCGATTGCGGAACAGTACAAAACTGTCTTTGCAGGCCAAGATTTTACTATTGTCGATAACTACGACTGGTTTAAGAATATTAACTTCCTCGATTTCCTTCGAGATATTGGTAAGCATGTTCCACTCAGCCAAATGCTTGGCCGTGAATTTGTACAATCTCGCTTAGGTGAAGATGGTTCTGGAATTAGCTACGCTGAATTTAGTTACTCATTAATACAAGGCTATGATTTCCTCGACCTATACCGCAACCACGGGGTAACGTTGCAACTCTGCGGTGCTGACCAATGGGGTAACTCGATTGCCGGCGTTGATTTAATTCGACGTATTGAAGGTGGCGAAGCGAATGTGTACTCAATTCCTCTTGTGATGAATAAGGCGACTGGCAAAAAGTTTGGTAAATCTGAAGACGGTGCGATTTGGTTAGACGACAAGAAAACAAGCGTATTTAAGTTCTACCAGTTTTGGCTTAACTCTGATGATGAAGGTGTGACTGAATACGCTAAAATTTACACAATGCTTACTGAGGCTCAAATTGCCGAAATGCGTAAACAGGTGATTGAAAACCCAGGTGCTCGCCAAGCACAAAAAACCTTAGCTCGAGAAGTAACAAAAATTGTTCATGGCGAAGAGCGTACCGCAAGTGTTGAACGTGTCACAACTACTTTGTTCGGCGGTGGTTCATTTGGCGATTTAACAGACAGCGATCTGTCTGTGTTAGCAGGTGAGATTCCGACAGTTTCCGTTGGTACAACACTCATTGAAGCCTTAGTTTCTTCTGGTAACGCTGCAAGCAACGGTGAAGCGAAACGCCTCATTGAAGGCGGAGCTGTGTCGATGAACGGCGAGAAGGCGACTGAAGACTTTATTCTCAATTCAGCTGCGTTACTTAAAAAAGGTAAGAACAACTTCATCCTTGTTCGCTAGAATAAGGGTATGAACTTAGCTACTTCGTTGAAAATGGTAAAAGGTGTTGGTGAAAAAACCGGCGCCCAGTTTGCTGCTGCCGGTATCATGACCGTCGGCGATTTAATTACCTTTTTGCCTCGTAGCTACGATGACTTCTCGCACGTCACTTCTATTGCTGATATCAGCCCAGGTAAAGTAACGGTAAAAGCAACCTGTGAAAAGGTGAGTACTCGGCCAGTACGTCGAGGCATGCGTGTTACCACAGCAACCCTTAGCGATGGAACCGGTAAAATTCAAGCTGTCTGGTTTAACCAACTGTACCGCGAAAAACAGCTAAAAGATGGCGGAGAATTTTTCTTCTCGGGCGATTTTGAATTTAGCTATAACAAATACCAACTGACGAACCCGAGCGCCGAAAAGGCGAGTGAAATGCCGGTGCAAACTGACCGCATCTTGCCGACATACAGGGCAATTGCTGGTTTGAAAACGAACCTTGTTCGTAAAATTCTTAACGAGTTGCGGCCCTTAATGACAATGATGCCGGAAACATTGCCCGAAAGCGTGGTGAAGTCACAAAAACTTATTAGTTATGGCGATGCGTTACTTGGTATGCATTTCCCCGATAGTCGTGAAGATATCGAAAAAGCTCGTGAGCGTTTAGGGTTTGAAGAGTTATTTCAACTATTACTTGCCAGCCAGTTAAACCGAATTGAAAATGCTAAATTAGATGGCTGGAAAATTCCCTTTGAACAGCCAATCGTTAAAACCTTCGTTGAAAACTTACCCTTTAAATTAACGGGTGCGCAGCGTATTGCTGCATGGGATATCCTGCAAGATTTCGAGAAAGAAACGCCAATGAACCGTTTACTGCAGGGTGATGTGGGTTCGGGCAAAACGGTTGTCGCCGGTTTAGCGGCACGCCAAGCTGCGCATGAAGGCTTTCAAACCGCCGTTATGGCTCCAACGGAAATTCTGGCAAACCAACATGCTGCGACGCTTGATAAATTATTATCACCATTTAATGTTACGGTGGGACTTTTGACAGGAAGTGTCAAAGGCAAAGCCCGCGAAGCTTTATACCAAGCAATTCGCGACGGTAGTGTCGATGTCGTAGTGGGCACGCAAGCTGTAATTCAAAAAACCGTAAACTTTCATAAGCTCGGGTTTATTGTTATTGATGAACAACACCGCTTTGGCGTGGCGCAGCGCCAAGAATTATTAAAGAAATCTGCCAAGATGCCGCACTTGTTGGCTATGACCGCCACACCTATACCTCGAAGCCTCGCTTTGACGGTGTATGGTGAGCTCGATGTGTCGGTATTAAATGAGCGGCCAGCTAACCGCAAGCCTATCATTACAAAAATATGGTCACCAAACAGTCGTCCGCAGCTGTATACATTAATAGACGAGCAAATAAAACTTGGTCGCCAGGCGTATGTTATTTGTAACCTTATTGATAACAATCCTGAAAACGAATTAAAAAGCGTGCAAGCGGAATTCAAACATTTGCAAGGTTCGGTATTTAAGCATCGACGCATTGGGTTGCTACACGGAAAGCTACCTTCGTCTGAAAAAGATGCAGTTATGTCGGCTTTCTCTCGAGGTGAACTAGATATCCTAGTAAGTACGACCGTCGTTGAGGTTGGTGTGGATGTTCCGAATGCCACCGTTATGCTCATTGAAGATGGTGACCGCTTTGGGTTAGCCCAGCTTCACCAGCTACGGGGACGTGTAGGCCGCAGCGAACACCAAAGCTACTGTTATATTGTGCCAAGCGGTTCAAATGCACCTTCGCAACGCTTAAAAGAAATCGAAAAAAGCGAAGATGGTTTTTATTTAGCAGAAGTTGACCTGAAACTCCGTGGTCCAGGTGAAATATACGGCCGGGCTCAGCATGGTGCGCTTAATTTGCAAGTTGCGACATTAGGTGACACAAAATTAATTGCGAGGGCCCAAAAAGCAGCAGCGCAGTTCGCTAAGTCGGGTGACAGTCTGGTACACTATACTCAGTTAGCACATCAAGTTGAAGTCTACCAACGGCTTACAACATTAAACTAAAAGATATATGTATTCAGGAACAACTTTCAGACACCATTCAGGAAACCTTGTCGGCGTTCACCAACGTATTGATAGAGTTGCCAAAAAACACCTCATTCATCACATAGGTCGAACACCGTTTTTCCCGACTATTAAAACTATCTTACATTTTGAAGGCAAGAACGGCCCTGACGGCATTAAAAGCAAAAGCCCATCCGTTGATGAGCCGTGGCACTTTATTTCACCAGACGCCGCTATGGACGACCCTCTTGTTAAGGTTATCGAAGACCATCTTTATAACTTATCGACCGCGTTAAAAAAAGAAGACGAAGTGCGCGCAGGCTTCGAAGCTGCCTGGCTGTCGCACGCCATTGTAGATGGCTTAACACCGGCTCACCATTTTCCGCTGGCAGAGAAAATTGAAGAATTATGGGGTAAAGCCCACAGTGAACGCGATTCAACGTCAGATAAAATCATTATTAAAGGCGATGGAGCTCGAGATAGTCTAAGCAAGAACTGGGAATACTGGGGAACAAAAGGTATCTTCAGCGCCCACTTATTCTACGAGATGGGTGTTGCATCGTCTTTAACCGTTGCGAAGTTCCGAGATATCGGTATTACAGATAAAGACTTAAAGCGAATTGAAAAAGAAGGGTATATTCCTTATTTCATGGAATCTATTAAAGAAATTGATGCCTTGAATACATATCAAGAGTTTGTAAAAACCGGTTGGTCTGTCCATTTAGCGAATATTTCACGCAAACAACTCGTTCCTCTTATTTCAAAGAATGTTTGTTTAGCTTGGTATGCCGCACAAAAGGGTAAAGTTTAGTGAATATTCGTATTATTGCCGGTTGGCACGGTAGCCGTATTATTAAAGGTTCTGGTACTCGCCGAACCCACCCAATGAGCGAGCGAATTCGCGGAGCAATTTTTAATAGTATTGGCCGAGAAATTGATGGCGCGCGGGTTCTTGATGCGTTTGCTGGTAGTGGTGCACTAGGGCTCGAAGCAATCAGCCGCGGAGCGAAGGAAGCGGTGTTTGTTGAGAAGGACCGAATTGCCCAAAAAGTGATTGCAAAAAACATTGCTTTATTACGCGAAGAAGACCGCGCTCACCTTAGTCGTGCAACAGTGTCGAGCTGGCTTGGAACGTACGATGGAGAGGACTTCGATATCATCTTTGCAGACCCTCCGTATCACGATCCTCAGTTATCCACAGCTATTGAATTATTAGGGCTATTAAAACCTAATGGGCTTATGGTATTATCATATCCAGGTAGAGGTGAGGTGCCCACCGAATTAGGAGATGTTGTGGTGGACATTCGTAGTTACGGAGATGCGGCCCTTGCGTTTTACCGACGAAAGGACGCTTAGGCGTCCTTTTTGTTGGAAAACAATTCTTATTAGCATAAACGTTATTGACCAAATAATAATAGAGCGATACAGTGATGATAGTGCAAAAATTACATCAATTCTTACGACCCGGCTTTACAATCATTGAACTATTAGTAGTCATTGTTATTATCGCCATCTTAGCCTCCCTTACGCTCGTAGGATATGGGGCAGTCACTAAAGATGCATATAATGCCCAGGTAGTAGCTGGTGTCGTTCAATATAAAGACACAATCGAAGCGTATAAAGCGTATTTCCGTAAATATCCACCAACCACAAGAGAAATTGCAGAAGAGCAGATTGCACTCGCTTGTTTAGGTGATGGATATCCTGCAGACTACTGCGGAAAGGTGACTGGCCGAGAAACCTACGAAGATCCTGGCTTTAATACAGAACTTGCGAAAATAGGGCAGGGCGGCGCGATTGCTATCGAAAAGCTAGCCGTGAACGCAGAAACCTTCGTGGGTGCTGTATATGGTATCGACCAGGTAGGAGGCGATAAGTCGCCGACAAATTACGCTCGTACTATTCAATACGCACTTAAAGGTAAAAATGCTGATTGTAAAGTTGATGGCGCATATAGCTACGCCTTGCAAGAAAGCCCACCTATGACGGCGTGTGAAATTATCCTCGAAGTAGTCCCTGGACGCTAACAGTAGTAAAGTGTGTTGTAAATTTCACCGTTATTGACCAACTGTGAATAATATTCTATACTTTATATAGTAATAGTGGCGAATTCTGTGTGAATGCCATAAATAAAAAGGATAACTTGTGAAATTTTTTAAGACCCGACAGGTCAAACCTGTCCCAAAAATGATGACCGAAAAAGAGCTTGATGGCATCGACCCTCAGACATACCACCGCCGTTGGTGGATTCTTGTTGCGATGTGTCTGACACTCCTTGGTGTCATGCTTGCTAACACTAGCATGAATATGGCATTGCCGAAAATGGCGATTGACCTTAACTTATCTCAACTTGACCTTACATGGGTAGTGAATGGCTATACGCTCGTCTTCGCCAGCCTTCTATTTATCTCTGGTGCGGTAGGTGACCGTTACGGCCGCAAGCTTATTATGCAAATTGGGTTGGCTATCTTTGTGACTGGTTCAATTTATGCTGGCTTCCTTGCGCACAACGGTACAGAGCTTCTCATTGCTCGCATTATTATGGGTATTGGTGGTGCGTTTGTTATGCCAACAACATTGTCTATTATTAACAATACCTTCCCTCGTAAAGAACGTGCCCGAGCTGTCGCTATCTGGGGTGCAGTTGCCGGCGTCGGTATGATGTTTGGTTCAATTGTAAGTGGTATTTTACTCGAACACTTTACATGGCACTCATTGTTTTATTTCAGCGCAATTGTAGCTGTTGTTGGGTTGGTTGCGAACCAAGTACTTACGCATGAATCAAAAGACGAGAAAGAGTCGCCTGTTGACTGGGCCGGCGGCGTACTTTCAGCTGCAGCTATTTTTGGCATTGTCTTTGGGATTACCGAAGCACCTTCAAAAGGTCTTACTGAGCCACTCGTGCTTGCCAGCTTAATTGGCGGCTTGGTTGCGAGCGTTCTATTTGTGCTTTGGGAAAAGCGTTCGAAATCACCAATGCTTGATATGAACTTGTTTAAAAACCGCGCCTTCGCAGTCTCAAGCCTCACCCTTACTTTGGTGTTCTTGGCGATGTCGGGTGTATTCTTTTCAATGAGCCAATTGTTACAGTTAATTCTTGGATACTCAGCGCTGCAATCGTCACTATTGATGATTCCTTTGATGTTACCAATGATGGCGCTTGGACCACTCATTCCAAGTATTGTTAAGAAAATTGGTGCACGTAACGTGATTGCCATTGGCCTTACGATGACCGCTGCTGCCTTCCTTGTTATGGCGACCTGGAACAAAGACATGACCTACTGGCACCTATTTGGCACTATGATTATCATGATGGCTGGTATTTCTGCTGCAATGACACCGGGTACAAACATCCTTATGGCTTCAGTGCCACGTAACCGCTCTGGAATGGGTTCGGCTATGAACGATACGACACGCGAGCTGGGAAGCGCCTTAGGTGTTGCTGTACTTGGCGCCGTATTAAGCGCTGCTTATGAAAATGAAATCCGTGATACAGCTGCGAAGTTTATTGGCCCAATTAAAGAAGGCCTCGAAAGTTCGCTTGCTGTTGCGCTAAGGGTTGCAGACAAACTCGGCCCCGCTGCGGCTGACGTTGCCGACGCAGCAAAAGATGCTTTTATGGCGGGCTTAACGCACGCTGCCTTAGTAGCTGCAGCGATTATCTTTACCGCAGCTATTATCGCTTTTGTGGGATTACCTAAAGAACATAAAGTAGGCGATGATACTATTTAAAAAACTGCCCGAAAGGGCGTTTTTTATTTAGGAGTATACTAGGTGCATGAGTGATATCAACGAACTTAAAAAAGAATTACAAGTTATCATAGCCGATACCGGTACTCCTGTCGCTGCGCGTGCAGCCCAAATTACCAATGACATAGCGGGCCGCTATGGCGACCTTGCAGGTTCAGCACCTAACTTCGACCAAATCAACGACATGGCTGGGCAAATTGTCGCATCCGGTGCTACCGAACGAGACGACGGGGTCGCTTGGGGTGAGGTGGTGCGGTTAGTGCATAATATGTTGGATTCGTAAGTTAAGAGATTGCTTTTTTTAACGATTCGCCAACGCGTTGGATTGCCCCAACCACGAGTGCATTGCCGATAAAGAATGCGCGACGTCCATCAGACGTACCTTCGAGCTTAGTGTGATTATCAGGGAACATATCTAGTCTTTCCAGCTCAATTGGAGTTAATCTCCGGTATTTACCAGAAGGGGTTTTAATGACGTGTTTGAAGCGGGAAGCGCCAGCACCACCTTCACCTGTAATAATGGTACGAGAAGGCTTATCGAGCGCATCCGGAAAGGTCATCGCACCTTCGGCGTAATAATACACGTGGCCAGAAGCTGTCGTACGTTCTTCTTTTTTTGCACCCTTTAGGTAAGACCATGCTTTTAAACTTTCCTCTGTAATAAAGAATTCAGCAGGGACATCTTTTTCGTCGATAAGAACATCATTAAGTGTTGAGAAGGTGCCACTGTAAGATGTAATTGTTTTAGCTGTTACAACGTGACGGTCAATCATAATACCTGAATTTTCAAATGGACTTTTTGCAGGTTTGTTCGAAGAGAAATCATTAGTAATTTTTGCATACGTTCCTTCGATATCGAAAGAATGACTTGATATTTCCTCTTCGACAGGGAATGCATCAGCCAAAACACCTTTTTTTGTAAGCCAATCGTTTTTATTAGATAATTTTTGAATCCTATCATACTGAGCAGTGCCTTTTTTGTAACCCACAATAAAAACACGTCGTCGTCTTTGGGGGAATCCATATTCAGCAGCGTTTATTATTCGCCATTCAACCGCATACCCAAGGTCAGAGAGGGAAGCGAGCATCACGGCAAAATCTTTCCCACGTTGTTTAACCGGGGACTTTATTAAGCGATCAACGTTCTCTAAAAATAAATAGCTTGGTGCGTCTTCGCCTTTACGTTTTAAAATTGTGTAAATTGACCAAAAGAGAATCCCTTTTTTGCCAATCAACCCATGGGAATTTTTAAGCGTACTTGCTACGGAATAGTCCTGGCAGGGGAATCCGCCTACGAGCAAGTCGTGATTTGGAATAGAATCAAAGTCGTCTTCAATTACTTTTTCGATATTACGTCCGCTAAATCCTTGTTTGCCAAAGCGTGCCATGTAAACTTCACCGGCATGTTGCTTCGTAGTAGATGGTTCCCATTGGTTAGCCCAAACAGTGTCGAACTTTATATTTTTATCGCTGGCAGCATCAAGGCCGAGGCGGAAACCACCAACGCCCGCGAACAGCTCGACTACTTTAATTGTTTTCCCCATATATACATCTATAGTACCAGATCGATATGAATCGATCAAGCATATTTTGCTATAAGTATTGTTTTGTTACAATCAACATATGACAAACCCTCCTTACGATAAAACATCTATTGCTTCTATCGTTGACTACGCAAAAGGACTGACAGGAAAAACCTTACGTGACTTTATGCTTTCTGATGAAATTGCAGGCCTTACTCAGAACGTAAAAAATAAAGGTGACTTAGGAAACCTTGTTGAACGGTTTTACTTTGATATTAATCCAGGTAACTCTCCAAAGCCAGACTTTCCTGATGCTGGGCTTGAGCTAAAGACCGCCGCGGTTGAACGGTACGTAAAGCCCCGCAATGGATTAATTTTTCATTCTAAAGATCGTTTAAAACTGAGCAGAATTAATTACGGTAAAGTGGGGAATGAAGTATGGGATGTAAACAGCTTATTCCAGAAATGTGAACGAATTCTGTTATTGATGTCACTTTACGATGGAGAATTGGAAGTTATTGACCGGTTATTCATACTAAATCCAATACTATGGGAACTTCCTGATAAAGATTTAGAATTTATTAAAGCTGACTGGGAAATTATTCAACAGAAAATTGAAAATGGGTTAGCGCATGAACTTTCAGGTTCTGATACGAAGTATTTAGAAGCATGTACATCAGGAAAGGGAGACATGTTAAAGCAACCTTTCTCCGACGAGCTTGCTATAGAGCGGTCGTTTGCTTTTAAGTCTTCGTACGTAACGAATTCATTCCTAGCAAGTATCCAGCATGTTGAAGAGCTTGAACCTGTACTTAAGGATGGAGAATCACCAAAGGATTTCGAAGCAATTATTACTTCACGAGTCAGTAATTATAAAAACCAACCTATTAATGGCATTGCTCGTTCAATATCATATGAATTAAGTGCATCGAAACAAAGGCTGGCCTTGTTGAGTTATAAAATGCTTGGCATTAAATCTGGCAAAGCAGAAGAATTCGTTAAATCAGGAATTGAAATTAAAACCGTAAATTTCGGCCCGAGTGGCACACCGGTACAAGACACTTCTTTCCCTGCCTTCTCTTATATGGATACTGTTAACGAGGAATGGGAAGATTCAACATTTAAGCAAAAAATTGATACAAAAATTCTCTTTATGATTTATGAAACTGATGCCAATGGATTAGTCTATTTTAGGGCGGCACATTTTTGGAGTATGCCTAAGGCCGATTTCGAAGAAGCGGAGCGTGTATGGCAAGAGACAAAACAGCGAATTATTGATGGTCGAGCAAATGATTTACCAAAAAAAGGTTTTAGCGAAGTTGCTCATGTAAGAAACCACGGTGCAACTTCTAGGCTTGAGCATCAAATTGATACACCACTCAATGGAAAGCTCCCAGCAATGTGTTTTTGGTTAAATTCACAATATGTTAAAAAACAGCTTGGTCATTTACTTTAAAATTTACCCTTCTAGAAGTGCTAAAAATAGGTTTTTTTCACCACAAGGCGCATAATAGATACATTACAGCGCAATAACCAAAAGGCATACCGTGAATAGTACAAGAGTTTATACCACCCAACGAGCAAAAGATTTCTTAACCTCACCTGAAGGAATCGCTGCACACGAAGAATTAATTGCTATGGAAAAAGACAAAGGGTACAAGACTGTATCTACTTATTCTCCAGCTTCTGAAAATGGCCACCTGTCATTTATCGACAAGCACATGAACTACTTGTCATCACACGCTGGTGTGAATGCAGCACAATACGTTTCGAACTTGCGTCTTATTACGAAGATTCGTTTCTAGCAGTTGTTATACAAAATTGACGAGCCTCGAAGCTCGTCTTTTTTATTTCCTAAAACATTTCCAATAAAATAACCCCGAATTTATTCAGGGTTATTTAATAATGACTTGGTGCGCGCGAAAGGACTTGAACCTTCACGCCCGAAAGCACTAGCTCCTAAGGCTAGCGTGTCTACCAATTCCACCACGCGCGCATACCTATGTTCGCTAAGCGTGTCTACGAATATTACGTAATCCACCACTAGCACATATATAAATTGTCAAAAACGCCAGCGTGTCTACGAATGTTACGTAATCCACCCCGTGCGCATTACTTAACATTATACCAGAAAAACCACAGTTTTAAAGTATATACGGCTATAAAATCTCCTCTTGTAGATGTTGTGCTTGTGCTATTATAGAATCAAGAACGAACCAAAACTGACGGGGACGGGGAAATGAATAAAATTGCAGTGTATCTGAACGAACATTTACTTGGAGAAGTGAATAGCTCGAAAGCGCTTCGAAAGCGGTTTTCTACCGACGCTAGTGTACTTACTATTACACCTGAAATTGTTGCATTCCCTAGGGTTACAAACGATGTGCGTAAAATCGCTCGTTTTTCTTGGCAGTTAGCTGAAAAGGGCCATGTACTTCCTATTACGGTCCGTGGCTTCGGTGGTGATACTACCGGCGCGGCCATCGGTAAGGGTGTACTTATCAACACCTCAGCTTACTTAAATGAGATTATTCAGCTAGCTCCCAAAGACCGTTTGCTGCACGTACAACCTGGCGCAAGCTTGGAGTCTGTTGATGCTGCGTTGAAATGGCAAGGCCTAGCGCTTATCGGTTCGAAGCGACGCGAAAACCGCTCTGCGACAGTCGGTGGCATTATCGCTAACGACAGCCTCGGTGTAAACGGTTCACTCGCGACATCACTTGAGAAGCTCGAAATAGTCCTTGCGAACGGTGACCTTATTGAAACTGGCAAGCTCAGCAAACGTGATTTAAGCAAGAAACTTGGCTTACAAACATTCGAAGGTGAAATTTATCGCAAGCTTGAAGGCCTTCTTGAAGATAACGAAGCGCTTATTAAGCAAATTCGCGAAGATACTACTCCAGACAATACAGGATACAAGGGAATAGCTTCGATAAAGTCTAAAGATGGTTCATTCGACCTAACGTCATTATTTATTGGGAGCCAAGGTACGCTTGGTATCATTTCTGAAATTGTCGTGAAGGCTGACTACTTCAGTAACGACAATACACACGTTGCAATTGTGGTTGACTCATTACAAAACGGTCGCGACCTGTCTGACCGTATTAGTGAATTGCAGCCTACTGAACTTATGGTGTATGATGGCGAATTATTCCGCCGAGCTTCAAAACAAGGTGTGCAATTTGCAGCAATTGGCGACGTTAGCCAAATTGGTGCAGTTGTCTACGTACGCTTTAACGATATTAGCGACCGTGCGCAAGCAGCCAAACTAAAGAAGCTCCGCAAGCTTTTAAAGAAAACTGGCCTTGGCGCCGTTGACTCAACAGAACGCGCTGAAGAAGAGTTTGACGTTATTACGGGCATTACCCGAAGTCTCCACCTAGGTGCAACTGATGAAACAATCTCCGTGCCACTTTTAGATGGCTCATACATTCCAGCTGACCGCCGTGAAGAATTCGAAAAAGCCTTTGAAGAACTTAGCGCGAAACACCATTTAGAAATGCCACTCGCACTTAATGCTATTAACGGCACCTACGAAGTATTTCCTGTCTTAAAACTCGATTCAGTAGGGGACAAGCAAAAGCTATTTAAGCTGCTTATCGATTATGCCGGCCTCGTAGATAGCTGTCGCGGTGCATTTACGAGTGATGGCGCTGAGGGTCGTTTGAAGGCAAACGCTGCATGGTCAACACTTGACCCAGCGCACGTTGATTTGTACGAACAACTTCGCGCAATCTTTGACCCTTTCAAAACGCTCAACCCTGGCGTGAAGCAAAAGAACGACATCCGTTCACTCGTCGCTGACCTTCGGACGAATTACGACCCATCTGACTTGATTGCTTAAGTTTAGCAATTGTTGTTATAATTCGTAAGTTGCATTTAGTTGTATGCGGATATGGCGGAATTGGTAGACGCGCTAGCTTCAGGTGCTAGTGTCCGCAAGGACGTGGAGGTTCAAGTCCTCTTATCCGCACCAAAAATAACCAGACTTCTTCGGAAGTCTTTTTATTTTTACAAGCTAACTGTTATAGTTAATTCAAGCATGAGCACTATATATAAAAAAGGCTTTACACTCGTCGAACTGCTAGTTGTGTTAGCAGTCATGGCTATCTTAGCGGGCGTCACTATTCTTGGGTACGGTGCCTGGCGTGACAGCAATGCCGCGAAAGTAGTCAAAAGCGATTTAAATAATGTTAAAACAGCAATGGTAAGTGCGCGCAACTTCGGCACTGGCTATCCAACCGCTCCAACTTTTAGCGGAACTGGTGCAATTTTTAAACCAAGTAACGATGTAAAGTTGACGTACGTTACGGGCAGCGCAACCGCATTCTGTATTAAAGCCAATAGTATCGCTATTCCAAATGTTATTTATCACATTAGCGAAAGTGACAAGGAAGCCCAGCCCGGAAACTGTTAGACCTGGTATACTAAGGTAATGCAAAATACCCCTATTGGTGTTGGCCCGCACCCTCAACCGTGGCCTACTGACGCTCATTTCGACAAACTACTTCTTGAAAAAGGCGATGACCGTAACGTTCTTGATAAATATCACTACTGGAAAGTAAGTGCAATTAAAGAAGACCTCGATAACACTCGAGTCCCACTTGAAATTGCTATTGAAAACCTTAGCCGTGACTACAACATGGGAACAATTGTTCGCTGTGCTAATGCGTTTAACATCAAACGTGTCCATATTATTGGCCGTAAGCAGTGGAACAAACGCGGCGCGATGGTCACTGACCTTTACATGAACATTTTGTACCACGACGACGTTCAAGCGTTTAAGGCTGTCATGGACAAAGAAGCCCGTGAAATTATTGCTGTAGACATCGTAGAAGGCGCAGAAGGGCTTTCAACTGTGGCGCTTCCTAAAGATACCGTCTTGGTATTTGGCGCCGAAGGTCCAGGCTTAAGCAAAGAGCTGTTAAGCGTAGCAACGCATACAGTTATGATTGAACAACTTGGTTCAACTCGCTCGATCAACGTTGGTGTAGCCGCAGGTATTGCAATGTACGCCTGGGTGCAACAACACTTCTTGACCCGCTAAATGTAGGGTGTCATACTAAATGTATGCCAAGCTCGCCAAACCAGTTACCATCTGGACAGCAGTTCGAACTGCGGGTAACTGCGAGCAATCTTGAACTTGATGCACACTTAGCTGAACAAACTACCCCGGAAAATCGACAAGATTTGCCGGGGTATTTACATTTGTTCTACGAAAAACCCTTTAATATAAATGACGATGACCGTGACATTGAGGGAAGAAGCTTCAAAGAGATGCAGCGGCAAGGCTTACAGATGAAGGTCTCGAGCTATACTCGGAATAAATTTTCATTATCGCCGTTTGCTGAAAAAGTAGAAGTGAAAGGCCCTATACCTGAATGGCGCATTAGGTTAGAGTTGCAACTTGGCTTGCAGGCTGCGAAGGCAATTTTAATTGAACCGTTTTTCAGTGCAGACGAGAGGAAGGATGGCGTTATTCCTATGTATTACACCATTCCAAACGCAATGAATTTTGACAAAAAAGGTCGTAGTAAAACAAGCAATAATGCCTTATCGCGGCTGCAAGAATACCTCGACGAGAAACCGCATGCGATTGTCGATGAGTTGATGTTGGTAAAAACAGCAGTGCGGCAACGCTCCATCCGAAACCGTAATCGGGCGAATGCGTTACAGCTTCCTTCAGTCGCGAAGCCACTAGAAGTTATTGAACTCAATAGCTTTGAAGAGTATGGCTATGACACCTCAGTTGAATCAGCTAGCTAACCTTGTCCGAATAGTATAAAAATGAGACAATAAACAGATATGACAACACTTTCCTCACAACCATACAAAGGTACACGCGATTATTATCCTGAACAAAAACGAGTTCAGAATCATATCTTTAATACCTGGCGTACGGTTGTAGAGCGTTTTGGCTACGAAGAATATGGTGCGCCTATTCTTGAACCACTTGATATTTACGCTGCGAAAAGTGGTAACGAACTGGTTAATGACCAAACGTATGTATTTACCGACCGCGGTGGCCGCACGGTGGCAATTCGCCCTGAAATGACCCCGACTATTAGCCGAATGGTGGCAGCTCGTCGCCAAGAAATGGCATACCCTGCACGCCTTTATTCAATTGCTAACTTTATGCGTTATGAACGTCCGCAACGTGGCCGCGAACGTGAATTCTGGCAATTAAATGTCGACCTGTTCGGTGTTGATGAGATTGCCGCTGATGTTGAGGTGATTGCTATTGCTGACGCTATTTTAAAAGAATTTGGTGCCGGTGAAGGCGATTACATTATTCGTGTTAACAACCGTAAATTCATTCACTTTATGATGGCCCAATACTTTGGCCTCGATATCGTCGCTGCTGGCTTAATGACGAAACTATTTGACCGTCGCGGTAAAATTACTGAGCAAGATTTCGAAGAGCAAGCGGCGCTTATTCTTGGCGAAGGTGCCAGCGAGCAAATTCCTAAAATTAAGCAAATTATCGATGCAAAGACAATTGAAGAGCTTCCTGAAGAGCTGCAAGAATCTGCATCACTCGATGAAATTAAAGCTGTCTTTGCTGGGCTCGCCAAACAAGGCGTCACTAATGCCGTCTTCGATGCAACCTTAATGCGTGGCCTGGATTACTACACCGGCACCGTCTTTGAAGCCTTTGATACTCACCCAGATAACAACCGTTCACTCTTTGGTGGTGGACGTTACGACGGACTTGTTGGCCTGTTTGGTGCTGAACCACTTAGCGCGGTAGGCATGGCACCGGGCAATACGATGATTGAGAACTTCCTTGCGGTTCACAACTTACTGCCAGCTGACCGTTCGCTTACTGACGTATACGTTGTGGTTATTGGCACTGCCCTGGATGGTGCGAATGAAGTTGCTGTAGAGCTGCGCAAAGCCGGTATCAAAACCGAAGTTGATATTACTGGCCGCAAACTTGATAAGCAACTAAAAACTGCTTTGAAGAAGCTCATTCCTAATGTTTTATTCATTGGCGAATCTGAGGTAGAACAAGGCGTTTATACGCTTAAAAACCTTGCAGCCGAAACTGAAGAGAAGTTGACTGTTCAGGAAATTATCGCCAAGCTTTCGAAGTAACGTCGTTTGCTCACATAAACGACCTCTGTTATACTTGTAAGAATGAAGACGACTGTAAAAAACCTATCTGAGACCAAAGTACAAGTTACTATTATTGTTGATGCAACTGAACTTGCTGATGCTGAAAAAGTAGCACTCGTAAAACTAAGTAATTCTGTGAAAGTTCCTGGCTTCCGTAGCGGTAAAGTACCTGCAAGCGTTGCTGCTAAGCATGTTGAACCACAGGCTTTGCAAGAACAATTAATGGACGACGCAATTAGCAAAGCTGTTGCTGAAGCGTTTATGGCTGAAAAAATCCAAGCGCTTGACCGCCCAACTGTTGATATTACTAAATACGTTCCTGGCGAATCGCTTGAATTCGTTGCAGAAGTTGATGTGCTCCCAGCTGTAAAACTTGGCGATTACAAAAACCTTAAAGCCAAGGCTGGTAAAGTTGAAGTGACTGACGCTGAAATCGATGAAATTATCGAACGTATGCGTACAGGCCTTGCTGAAAAGAAAGAAGTGTCACGACCTGCTATTGAAGGTGATGAAACGCTTATCGATTTCGTTGGAAAGCGCGACGGCGTTGCTTTTGACGGTGGCACAAGCACTGACTACACACTCAAACTTGGTTCACACCAGTTTATCCCTGGCTTTGAAGAAGGCATCATTGGACACAGCGCTGGTCAACAATTTGATATTGACCTATCTTTCCCTGAAGATTACCACTCTAAAGAACTCGCTGGCGATAAAGTAACTTTCGCAGTAACGCTTAAGAAACTTATGTCAGTTGAACTCCCTGAAGTTGACGATGAGCTTGCTAAAAAAGCTGGTCCATTTGAAACTATTACTGAATTAAAAGACGATATTAAGCGTGAAATCTCAGCACAAAAAGAAAAAGAAGCTGGTGAAAAACTTCGTGATGACCTCATTACTGAGCTTATCGAAAAGAGTGAAGTACCGGTACCTACAATTCTTGTTGAAGACCAAATGCGTTCTATCGAACAAGACTTTGCCCAAAACCTTACCTACCGTGGCCTTGACCTTGATACGTACCTCACAACAAACGGTTTCCCAAATGAAGAAGTATGGCGTGAAAAAGAAGTAAAACCAGCTGCTGAGCGTCGTACTCAAGCCGGTTTAATTCTTTCTGAACTCAGCAAGGCAGAAAACATTTCTGCAACTGACGAAGAGATTGACGAACACGTTGCTATCCACCGTAAACAATACGAAAACAACCCAGACACATTGAAGCAATTCGATACACCTGAAGTTCGCCGTGATATTGCAAACCACTACGTTACCGAGAAAACAATTGAGCGACTTGCTGAATTGAACGGTGCGGAAACTGGCCGTCACAACCACTAGAAAATGCTTGTGTAGTTTTAAACCCCGGATCCTGCAATAGGATCCGGGGTTTTAGTTGTCGTTCAAGTTCACTTGCTGTCTGGGCGGGGAAAGTCGCTTGATGTAAGGTAAACCACCTTGTCGAGATATACCCATCTGCCGAGCTTAACGAAGCTACGCCTCAAGAAGGGGGTGATGGGGTAGTTGTACCATCGACCTCTCTTCTGGATGGTGCGCACCAGCTTGAAGACGGTTGTAAATACCAAGACCAAGATGGTTACGGCTACGGCTATTCGGGCGTCTTGCTCTGCTTGGACACTCAGCAAGCGCGACATGTCGATGTTGTCATAGACACCGGTTGACGAAGACGCCTTATTCAAAGCTAACGCGTGCATCGTCAGGTAGATGTAAAGGATGCTTGCCAGCAAGAACCACGATGCGACAATCAGTGTGATGTACAGGGCTGCCTTGCTAAGCTGTTTGGTATGCGCTGCGAGCTGTGACTTGTGAACGAACGATCCTTCAGTTACGCTGCTCATAGTTGAGCCCCTTTCGGTCGGTGGGCATAGTGAAGATAACGTAAACTATAGCATAATTTGATAAATTTACAAAAAACAGTATAATATATTTTGATAGCTTCCTATTGGGTGGCTACGAACTTTATTCTGGAAGCGGGTGATTTCATGTGGTTTGTCCGTGACAAGAGGGTTCAGAGGATGAACGCTCTTGAAAATACGCCTGAGAATTTTGATAAAATTCTTAAGCTCCTTCGTTCGTACACGCTCGACTCGAAAGTTGCGCATGAAAACCGGCGGTTAGTAATTCATGACCGAATCGAGACCATTCGGGCTTTGATTTTGGAAAAGAACGAATACGCCAACGAGATGCTAGAGAGCATGACAAATAAGTACTACGTAGCGTCGATTACTGCTGCGTCGACATACCGTGAATCATTGGAATATAAACGCCTCAAAGCGGAGTGTGTGGAATATTCCCATCAAGTTGATGTTTATACAGAGTTCCAAAAAGCTCAACTTAGTATTCTTAGGTTGTACATGGACAGTAGGAAAGCCGATATCGAACGGATGAAGAAGATATTGCGAAAAATGCCCCCAGCTCTTAAATGAAGCCGCGCCTAGGGCCCCCGCGTAATGGGGCCCTTTTATAATATCCAAATGTTATTTTCTAGCACTCACTTGCATCGAGTGCTAACTTTCTTTATAATGAATATATAAATGAGGGAAATACTATGAATAAGCCAAATGGATATCTTGTTCCAACTGTTATTGAGCGCACTAGCGAAGGCGAACGTGCCTTTGATATTTACTCGCGTCTATTAAAAGACCGTATCATCTTTCTTGGGGAAGAAGTGAACGAACACACTGCTAACATTGTTGTAGCGCAGCTTCTGTACCTCTCGTACGAAGACCCGAAGGCGGATATTAAACTTTATATTAATAGCCCAGGCGGTAGCGTCTACGATGGCCTTGGTATTTACGATACTATCCAGTCAATTGCGCCGGACGTACAAACTATTGGTATTGGCCTTCAAGCTAGTATGGGTGCTTTCCTGCTTTCAAGCGGTACAAAAGGCAAGCGTTACGCATTGCCAAACAGCCGTATTATGATTCACCAACCATCAAGTGGTACTCAAGGTAAAATTACCGACCAAGAGATTACACTCCGTGAAGGTTTGTTCTTGAAACAACGCCTCAACGAGATTCTTGCGAAGAACACTGGTCAAAAGCTTGCCAAAGTAGAGAAGGATGCCGACCGAGACTTCTGGATGAGTGCTGAAGAAGCTAAGAAGTACGGTTTGATTGACCAGATTGTCGATAAGGCGTAATGGCCGAGGCCGAATTCCCACGAATTGGTATCGACTATTCGTTAGTCGGTGAAAACCGTGATGCTACCCTTGATTTTGTGTTAGCCGGGAAAGAATACGGTAAAACCCGCCCTATTGAAGAAAATTTCACTGATGAAACAAAAGAATCAGATACCGTAAACCTCATTACCTTTAGCCGCAACGTTATCCAGCCACTATCGTACGCCGAAGTAGAGCACGAAACGGATGTTATGCAGACCGAGATTGAATCACGAATTATTACCTTAGGCTGGGGCACTTTGCTTGCAACTAGCCGAGCTGGGCATCGACGACCATCTGGGCGTGTTCCTGACCAAGAATAAACTTGACTTTTCCTCTACTTTACCCTTGATTATTTCCTAAAATAGGAGCATAATAGGTACTAAGAAGTAGTGTAGCCCTGGGTGTCTATGCCTTAAGAATGAATTGGCAGTTTCATTTAAGGCCCCCAGAGGTTAAGGGAATCTTCGGCGCCAAGAAAACCCCTTATATCAAACCCAATCCTAATGCGAGGACAATATAGCTTATGGCTAAAGATACACCTAGTACAAAGCGTGTCTTTTTTACTAAAGACGATACAGCGCTACCGATACCAAACCTAATTACTCACCAACGTGAAAGTTGGAAAGAATTTGTCGAGACTGGTCTCGGTGAAATCTTCGCAGAACTTAACCCAATCGATGACTACACCGGCCAAAAGCTGGCTCTTCGCTTTGGCAAGTATGCGTTCCAAGACCCAAAGACAACTGAAATTGATGCAAAAGAAAACAACCTTACTTTCGATGCTCCACTTCACGCAACAGTTGAACTTACTAACAAAGTAACTGGTGAAGTTAAAGAACAAGAAATCTACCTTGGTGACTACCCATGGATGACCGACCGCGGTACATTCATCATCAACGGTACTGAACGTGTTGTTGTTTCTCAACTTATCCGTTCTGCTGGTGTATTCTTCACCGCTGACCGCCTAGCTACCCGTAACAACTACGGTGCTAAGTTAATTCCAGGCCGTGGTGCATGGCTTGAATTCGAGACTGCATCAAACGGTGCTGTTTACGTTAAAATTGACCGACGTCGCAAACTGCCTGTTACGACGTTGTTCCGTGCCCTTGGGTACAACAAAACAACAGAAATCAAAGCACTCTTTGAAGATGTTGATACTGGTGAAGTTAAGTACATCGACCAAACTCTTGAAAAAGATCCATCACGCGGTACTAACGAAGCACTTATTGAAGTATACAGACGTCTCCGTCCAGGTGACCTCGCAACTGTAGACAACGCTCGTTCAATGATCGAACGTATGTTCTTCGACTTCAAACGTTTCGACTACAGCCGAGTAGGTCGTTACAAATTGAACCAACGTCTTGGTCTTGACCTTGCAAACGTTACTGAAAACCGCGTGTTCCAAGTAAGCGACCTTATTGCTATCGTTAAGGAAATTATTCGCCTTAACAATACTCAAGAGCTTGCTGACGACATCGACGCACTTTCAAACCGTCGCGTTAAATTAGTAGGTGAGCTTGTTGCTCGTCAATTCCGTGTTGGTATGCTTCGTATGCAACGAAACGCTATGGACCGTATGAGCATGAGCGACCTTGAAACTGTTAGCCCATCACAACTTATTAACGCCCGTCCAGTTGTTGCAGCTGTTCGTGAATTCTTTGCGAGTTCACAACTTTCACAACTTATGGATGAAACAAACCCACTTGCAGAACTCGCTCACAAGCGTCGTCTCTCATCAATGGGTCCAGGTGGTCTAAGCCGTGAACGTGCCGGATTTGATGTCCGTGACGCCCACCCAACTCACTACGGCCGTCTTTGTGCTGTAGAGACACCAGAAGGTGCCAACATTGGTTTGGTACTTAACCTTGGTACATACGCAAAAATCAACGAATACGGTTTCATTGAAACTCCTTACCTTCGTGTTAAAGACGGTAAAGTTACTGACGAAGTAGTATACCTCGATGCTTCACAAGAAGCAGTTGAAGTTATTGCTGATGCTGGTGTTAACCTTAACGACGACGGTACATTCGCTGACGTTCGTGTATCTGCTCGTAACGGACTACTCCCAGAGCAAGTTGACGTTGAAGAAGTTACTTTCATGGATGCAGCTCACAAGCAAATCCTTGGTTCGACTGCAGCCCTCGTGCCTTTCGTAGAAAAGAACCGTGTTGACCGTTCACTCATGGCCGCAAGCATGCAAAAGCAAGCTGTGCCACTACTCCAACCTGAAGCTCCTGTTGTAGGAACTGGTATTGAAAGCGTTATCGCACAAAATACTAGCCAACTTACAGTTGCCGAAGCTGATGGTGAAGTTGTTAAGGCTGATGGCCAAGAAATTCTTGTTAAATACAAAGATGGTACAAAGTCATACAAGCCAGTTCACTTTACAAAGTCTAACGACGACCGTTCAATCAACCAAAAAGTTGTTGTTGTTCGTGGACAAAAGGTTAAAGCAGGCGACATCCTTATTGAAGGTGCCTCTATCGCTGATGGTGAAATTGCCCTCGGTAAAGACCTCCTCGTAGCCTTCATGCCATGGTCTGGTTACAACATGGACGACGCGATTGTCCTAAGCCGCCGTTTGGTACAAGACGACACTCTTACATCTGTAAACATTAAAGATTACACTGTAGAAGTTCGTGAAACTAAGCTAGGTCCAGAAATTGTTACTCGCGACATTCCAAATGTTAGCGAAGAATCACTTCGTCACCTTGACGAAAATGGTATCGTTCAACTTGGTTCTGAAGTTAAAGCCGGCGACGTACTCGTAGGAAAGATTACACCTAAGGGTGAACAAGAACTTTCAAGCGAAGAACGTTTGCTTCGTGCAATCTTCGGTGAAAAAGCGAAAGACGTTCGTGACACTTCACAACGTATGAACAACGCTGGTGGTGGTAAAGTCGTTGGTGTTAAGATCTTCAGCCGTGAAAACGGTCACGAACTTAAGGCTGGTGTACTTATGCAAATCCAGATTTTCGTTGCTCAACTTCGAAAAATCTCAGTAGGTGACAAGCTTGCTGGACGTCACGGTAACAAGGGTGTTGTGGCTCGTATCCTTCCTATGGAAGATATGCCATTCATGGAAGACGGTACTCCTGTAG
>Ga0247815_10000100_pt1 | contig 63953 bp, 52 predicted proteins | sample UWRJL194509B1_FD_181014 | JGI IMG/M metagenome (GOLD analysis project Ga0247815, IMG submission 181014) | Plant litter microbial communities from Arlington Agricultural Research Station in Wisconsin, United States - UWRJ-L194-509B-1 | ecosystem: Environmental > Terrestrial > Plant litter >... | reverse complement strand
CTAGAACGAGATAAATTCCAGTCGTTGGCATTTTTCAACCAATTTCCAAAACGTCCTTCACCAGTAGACTTAGGCTTCCAATTGATAGTTTCGTTCAGGTCGAACATTCTATCTTTTACATCGGTTACTTTAATGAACCAAGAGTCTAGTGGATAATATAATAACGGCTCATCAGTTCTCCAGCTGTGTGGATAACTGTGTACGTATTTCTCAACCTTAAAGGCTTTATTTTCTTCTTTTAATCGAATAGCAATTTCAACATCAACAGATCGCTCCGGCGCTTGCCCTTCGTCGTAATATTCGTTTTTCACGTATTTACCTGCCAATTCACCTAAATGTGAAGTAAATTTTCCTTGTAAATCGACTAATGGAACTGCTGTTCCATTTTCATCTAAAACCAACATTGGCGGAATTTCCGGTTTTGCTTCTTTTGCTACTTTAGCATCATCTGCACCAAAAGTTGGAGCCGTATGTACAACTCCTGTTCCGTCTTCTGTAGTAACAAAATCTCCTGCAATAACTCTAAATGCGTTTTCAGCATTTTGATAAGGCAATACATATGGTAATAATTGTTCGTAACGAATCTCAACTAAATCAGCACCTTTTGCTTCTGCTAAAATTTTATACGGCAGTTTTTTATCACCTTCTTTTACATTATCAAAATCAGCGTCATCTTCACTTGCAAAAAATCCTTTTCCGAATTGTTTTCCAACTAAATTTTTAGCCAAAACAACATTTACAGGTTCAAAAGTATATTGATTGAATGTTTTTACTAAAACGTAATCGATTTTTGGACCAACGGTTAAAGCAGTATTCGATGGCAATGTCCAAGGTGTTGTCGTCCATGCCAAAATGTGAATATCACCAAAACCTTGTAAAAATCCTGGAAGCGTTTCCGGTAAAGTTTTAAACTGCGCTACAATCGTAGTATCTGTAACATCTCTATAAGCTCCGGGCTGGTTTACTTCGTGAGAAGACAATCCTGTTCCTGCTTTTGGAGAATAAGGCTGAATAGTGTATCCTTTGTACAACAAACCTTTATCGTAGATTTGTTTCAAAAGCCACCACACCGATTCCATGTATTTTGGTTTGTAAGTAACATACGGATCTTCCATATCTACCCAATAACCCATTTTTTCGGTCAAATCATTCCATACGTCGGTATAACGCATTACGGTTTTTTTACACGCTTCGTTATATTCTTCAATAGAAATCGTTTTACCAATATCTTCTTTTGTAATTCCAAGTTCTTTCTCAGTACCCAATTCTACAGGCAATCCGTGTGTGTCCCAACCGGCTTTTCTTTTTACCTGAAAACCTTTTTGAGTTTTATATCTGCAAAAAATATCTTTAATCGCACGCGCCATCACGTGGTGAATTCCCGGTAATCCGTTTGCTGAAGGCGGACCTTCAAAAAATACGTAAGGCTCTGCACCTTCGCGAGTAGTTACACTCTTTTCAAATATATTTTCTTTCTTCCAAAAATCAAGAACTTCTGACGCTACTGTTGGTAAGTCAAGTCCTTTGTATTCAGTAAATTTTGTGCTCATTTTATCCTTTTCTTAAACGAGGTGCGAAAGTAAGGAATTTTGAGGAAAATAGATAAAAGATGACAGAAAAAAGAGCAATGTCACGAAATTTATAAGAGATTATTCTATAAATAAATTCAAACGAAGGTGAAAAACAAAAAAATCTCGAAAAGACGAAAAAAAATTTAAAGCATATAAGTGATATAGTTCATTTGAGAGGAACTGTAAAAATTAATCTCGCAAAGACGCAAAGTTTTTGAATAGCGTCCAGCTTTAACTGGATGAAAAATTATCAAAAATAAAAAAGGGCTTTAGCCAAACTGTTTTAATTTGGCTAAAGCCTTTATTACAAGCTTCATTTTACCTCCAGTTAAAGCTGGAGGCTATTCAATAATAAAGACTTAAAAACTACTTTGTGTGTGCTGGATTTTTTTATTTACACATATCCAAAGCCTCAACAAATTTTCTTAATGAATTTAAATCATTCTGAAATTCCTTGCCATTTGCCCTTGCAGCCAATCTTGGACATGAAGCCGCCAGCTCTATATATTTTGTCCGTGTATTCATTTGCCATCCCACAGAGTTTGTCGAATAACCTATAGCATCACTATGTTTTTTTACGATAACTTCGCCTGTAAAGTATTGATATAAAGAGATTGTTTTCCCGTTTAAAACTTCGCGGACAAATCTAAATATAGGTTTCCCTGAAGATACTTTTGCGCCGTCTTTAAAAGAAACGGTAGAATAAAAATCATATTCCTGAATGATTAATTTTGAAACCTGATCAGCAAAATAGGTTTTAAATATATAATTATGATTTCCTTTTTCGTCTGGAATACTAATTGCGATTTTTCGGTCTAAATTAGCAATGGCACTCACTTTTGCATATCCGGAAACGGTATCATTTGTAGTTAAAACCAAAGAAATCAAGCTATATTTTGGATCATTTTTCAGAAAATAATTAGGATCAAAATCCTTGATATCTATTTTTTCATCTTCTTCTGCCACTCCATTTGTTCTCGGTTCAACATCCATATGTCTGGATTTAACCTGATTAATGGCAAGTAATTCTCTTAAAGATTCATTTCTGAGCTTCATGCTTTCACCATCAGACGCATCGTATTTATTAGCAATCAATTTATTACACCAAATATCCGATTCGTCGGGCATATCTAAATAGTGATAAATCGATGCCAAATTATAATAAGCCCCATATCGCAGTTTTCTCTGCTTTCTCTCATCTTCGGCAAAAGTTTTTTCAATCCCTTCAAAGTATTTGATTGTTGGTTCTAATTCTGTTTTTAGAGCAGTAACTTCTTCGTCGTATCTCATTTTATTAAAAACGTCCTTAATATTTTTCAACGATTTTACATTATTATCAAATTCAGGATGTTTCTTAGAATCTAAGATCCATAAATAATCTGTTGACTGCTTAATAACAAACCCAAAATCACGATTTAATCTAATATCCATACCCGCTACTACAGCAGCCATATAGTCGTTTTTAACAGTAGCCGCATCTAAACCAGGATAATTTTTGGCATTATCATAAGTTGAAAATGAATTTTCGACTGTATACGAATTCTCTAAACTATATTTTTTATCAAAAGTAGGATCAGATGCACAAACAACTGAAAAACTCCCCATCTCTCTCACTTTAGAAATCACTTTATAAGAGATCTCAGTCCTTTCTACTCCTTTATCATCTTTTACTTTATGCTCTACTTTTTTAATTTCCTGCAGAATAATCATAGGATTCCATAAATTAACGTCGAGCACGAAATAACCGTTGGATTCCACATTTTTAAATCCGTCTATAGAAACATTATATTCTAAATGATCTTTAGCTTCTCTAAATTCATACACATTTCCGGTGTCCACTTTAATGGAGAAGGTTCTGTTTTTTCTGTCTAAAACTGGTTTTTGAGGAAGATTTACATACGATAAATTAAAACTGTGAGGATCTAAATCGACTGATTGAGAAAAAACCGGCATTGCTAAAGCCACCAGTAAAAAAGTAATTATTCTTTTCATATAAATTGTTTTTGGTGCTCAAATATATGAAATTCAGGTTTTCTGTTTAAGAAAAAATTTCTTTCAAAACCTCTAGCGATTTCGGCTTTTTGAAACCATCTAAATGGAAACTGTAATAGTCAATTAAAACTTTAAGCAGTATTTGTCTTTCGATAACATGAAAAACTTTTTGGCTGTTGTCGAATTTTAAATCGATGAGTTTTTTGAACAAATTGGTTTCATGTTCCGTCAGCGCGCTTACGCCATGAAAAAGTGTAAAAACTCCTTCGTTCATTTCAAAAAAAGGAAGATCGATTTCTGAAACATCGGGATAAAAACCTAAGTATTTTGTGGCTTCTAAAAGTAAAATCAAATGGAAATTAGAAATTTCGTCATGATGGTCAAGCCAAGTGAGCGCTGTTTCTAAAAAAACAAAAAGCGATTCATTTTTTTCTTCTTCCTGAATTGAATAATGCAGCATTTCAGACAAAAACATGACCATAGTGCTTTTTACAATATCCGTATGAATGCTCTGAAAGGGAACTGCGGTTTTTATTTCTTTGAAGTTTTCTAAAGTACCTTTGTTTTTATGGACAGCTTCGATTTCTAAAATAGACAAAGGCTGAAAATAAGCAATTTTCTGACTCGCTTTCCGACTCGAAAAAGCATCGCGCACAAAATACGATTTCAGTCCGTTTGAAAGTGTAAAACATTTGACGATCAAACTTTTTTCCTGAAATTTTAGTGCCGAAATTACTATTGCTTTAGTTTTGACCTGCAAGATTAGCGTGTTAGATTGTTAGATTTTTCGACTTTGGACTTTCGACTTTGGATTTTCAACTTTGGACTTTGAAACTTTTGACTTTCGACTTTCGACTTCTAAGTCTATCGAATAATCATGACTTTTTTAACTTTGGTTTCGCCTCCGTCCTCCGCAGAAATAAAAATCATATACACTCCTGAAGACACTTTATATCTTCCAAAAGCAGTGGTATCCCATTCTATTGTACCGCCGGTTGATGTTGTTTCATACACCAGATTGCCTTCAATATCTGTAATTTTAATATTGGCTTTGTCAATTAATCCGGCCACTTTTACAGTTCCGAAATACGCTGGGCGCACCGGATTTGGATACACATATACGTTACTCAAATCGTCGTTGGCATCTGTGGCAATCCCTTTAAAGGAAATCAAACCTTTATTGGTTGCGATAAAAACTTCACCTGTTGCACTGTTGATTTTAATTTCGTTGACAGCGTTGCCCGGAAGCGGCGAATTACTAATCGTAAAATGGTATTTGGTTTCCTGACCATTCGGCGAAAGCATAAATACGCCGGAATCTGCCGTTCCAATCCATTTATTATTGGCTCCGTCGACAGCAATCGAAGTAATAAACTGCTCGTATAATAATTCCTGGGCCAGATTATCATCTGTAATAATGATCGGATTTGCTTTTAATTGACTTTCGGTTTGAAAACTTCCCACATTTGATAACACTCTCAAGCCTTTTGTAGTTCCTATCCAAAGCTGATTTTTAGTATCAACCGCTATAGATCGTACATCGGCCGAAGGGAGATTTCCAGCATCAGAACCCACTGTCATTTTCTTAAAAGTATTGTTAGTTTCGTTAAAACCAATTACGCCTTCGGTACTGGTCGAAATCCATTTCGTGTTGTTTTTATCAATAACAATATTTGCATAACTGGTTTCTTCTGCGTCGTTTAAAATGGCATTTGTTGCATAGGTCTGCCATTGCCCGTTCGTTCTCAAAACTTTCAAACCATTATTAATTCGGCTGTTGGTTACCCAGAGATTTCCTGACTTATCAAAAGCAGTTCCATTGACACGAACATCAACATAGTCTGGTCCGGCATATGTGATCGATTCTAGACTACTGTTTTTTTCATTGTATAAAAAATTAGGCACATCATTTTCGATCTTCAGTAATCCGGAAAAAAAAGAACTCGCATAAACCTGATTTTCATTGGATGGATTTACCAAAATTCTTGTGATCGATTTTGCATCATACACTTCTGAATACGGAATATTGGTCCAGCCGGAAGTGTTGTATCTGCTGATTCCGTAGCTGTCTAAAGGATACGGATCATAATAAGTAGTATAATCTCCGTAAACTGCCCAAAGTACATTTGGAGTCACATCAAAAGAAAAAATATTATTTTTCGCCGGTCCGCTGGGCGTCACATTATTGAAAACGGAAACTCCGGAAAGTGTCGACGAAAACAATCCCTTTTCTTTTGTACCAATGTAGATTAAATCGCCAACAGCTGTTGCGCAGGTAAAATTTAGATTATTTTCTAAAACCTGAACATTTGTAATTTGGCGCTGCAAAACCATTTGATTGTTATACACAAAAACTGTATTTGGCGTTGTAACGAATAAATTATGATTTTCTGCATGCATGTCTGTTGATACCTGTGGCAGCTGAAAAAAACCAACAAATGTATTCGAATTGAATCGATGAATATACCCTGTTGTATTGATCGCGATAAGCTGCGCATCTAAAGTTTCTACACTTGACCAATCTCCGGAATTTACAACAAACCATTGGTTAAAATCGACAAGATTTGCGTTTGTACCAGCAGCTCTTCTAATGCCGCTTGAGGTTGCTGCATAAATGAATCCATTAAAAAAAGCAGTTTGTCTTACGCTGATTTCCGCGCCATTATCTCCTATAAAATAAGTGTCGCCAAATTGGGAAGTGGTTAAATTAAATTGTACAATCCCAAAATCGCAGGAAACATACAGCATGCCGTTCTGTTCCATAAAATGATTTACTTTTTTAAGATTTGGAGAAAGCTGCTTATTGATGATATCGACTTTATCTACCATACTGCCATCTGTTTCATTAATGACGATGATAAGTCCGTTTTCGTAACCGACTATCGTTTTCTTCAAAGTTTCACTGTGATATACCGCCGAAATGGTCTGACCGGAAAGTCCGTCAATAGTTGTGGTGGTTTGTATAGTATTTAAGGCCGCATTTTTAGAGAACAATGCGTTTTCTGACGCAGCAAAAACAGCTGTTGAAGATTCTGAAATATCTTTTATTTCATTAAACGAAAAATAGCCCTGCCAGGACAATTTATTTTGTGAGAAAGTAAATTGAAACAGCAATAAAAATAAAATATACAGAAATCTTCTCTCCATTATTTGATGTATTCGGATAAGCAAATATACTATAAACGAAGGTATTTGGATTTTGTTCTTTTATAAATAAAAAAAATGCCTTCGATTCCTCTTTTAAAAGAAGAATGAAGGCAGTTTTCAACTGTAATTAATCTTAAACTACACCTTGCGCAAGCATAGCATCGGCTACTTTTACAAATCCGGCAATGTTAGCTCCTTTTACGTAGTTTACATAACCATCTTCTCCGGCGCCATATTTTTTACATTGATTGTGAATTCCAACCATGATATCTTTTAATCTTAAATCCACTTCTTCACTTGTCCAGTTTAAACGAATAGAGTTTTGCGTCATTTCTAATCCAGAAGCCGCAACCCCACCTGCATTCGCCGCTTTTCCAGGAGCAAAAAGTACTTTATTATCTAAGAATAATTTAATTGCATCTAATGTCGAAGGCATATTTGCTGCTTCAGTAACACATAAAACACCATTATCGATTAATTTTTTTGCATCTTCACCATTCAATTCATTTTGAGTCGCACAAGGAATAGCAATATCAACTTTTACTTCCCAAGGACTTTTTCCTTTATGGAATTGAGCATTTGGATATTTTTTCAAATAAACCTCAGCTCTATTGTCGCCTGTTGCTCTCATTTCGACCATATGCTCGATCTTTTCACCAAAAATTCCTTCTTCATCATAAATATAGCCATCAGGTCCGGAGATTGTAACAACTTTCCCTCCTAATTCGCTAATTTTTAAGGCAACTCCCCAGGCAACATTTCCAAAACCTGAAATAGCAACTCTTTTACCTTTAATTTCATGACCAATAGTACGAAGCATTTGATCTGTAAAATAAACCACTCCGTATCCTGTAGCTTCAGGACGTATTAATGAACCTCCGTAAGCAAGACCTTTTCCAGTCAATACTCCTGTAAATTCATTTCTGATTCTTTTATATTGACCAAATAAATACCCAATTTCTCTCGCTCCAACGCCAATATCTCCGGCAGGAACGTCAAGGTCCGGACCAATATGACGGCACAATTCAGTCATAAAAGATTGACAGAAACGCATGATTTCTCCATCAGATTTTCCTTCAGGATCAAAATCAGATCCGCCTTTTCCGCCACCCATTGGCAGTGTCGTCAAACTATTTTTGAAAACCTGCTCGAAAGCAAGAAATTTTAAAACAGATAAATTTACAGTGTGATGAAATCTGATCCCTCCTTTGTAAGGACCAATCGCAGAGTTCATTTGAATTCTAAATCCTCTGTTTACAATTATTTCGCCATTGTCGTCTACCCACGGAACTCTAAAAATAATAGATCTTTCCGGCTCCGCTATTCTAAGAAGTAAGTTTTTCCCATCATATTTTTTTCGCTCTGCGATAAATGGAATTACCGTTTCTGCAAATTCTCTAACGGCTTGAAGAAATTCCGGCTCGTTTGGATTTTTTGACTCCACAAGAGCCATAAATTCATTTATTTTTTGTTCCATTTTTAAATAAATTATTCAAATAATAGTTTATGTTTTGTCCATTATAACAAGAAAATACGTTTTAAGAAAACGTTTTCGTTACAACAGGCAAAGATACGTCAAATTGAATATCATTTGTTATTTTTTTTCGTTTTTGAGACAGAATTGTTTAATTTCTAAACAATCTGAAAAATACAATTTTAAGCCGCTGAATTTACATGAAATTAACGCTGTTAAAGTCAGAAAATTAAGTGTTTTGTTATTAAATTTTTAATAGAACTATTTAATATTTTGATTAAACTATGTTTTTTATATATTTGCCTAGATTTGAAAGCCTAAAAACATGCCTAAACACCTATTTATCACATTATTTGCCTTGTTTGGTATCTCTACAATAGCAACTGCCCAATCCGATCTTGCACAAGAAGTAGGAATAATTTTCGGACCTGTAACTTTTCAGTCCGATTATGGTCAAAGACACGACTTTGATACTAATGCCGGAAATACAGGTTTTGGCGTGGGAATTGTGCACTTTGTTAATTTTTCTGCCAACAATAATAGAGAAAGTTTTTTTACAGAACATTTCAAAGTCCGTTCAGAATTATCATTTAACACCACAAGTCTGGAACATTTTGGAGAATGGACAGAAAAAACTCCCCCAACAACAGGAGTTTTACAGCTTAGAGCTATGACTGGCAAATCAACTATAATAAGCCTCGGGTCGCAATTAGAATTTTCTCCAATAAAAATACATGATTTCGAAAATAGCGTGGGCAGCATCAGTCCGTATGTAAGTTTAGGATTTTTAGTAAGTTACTACACCACTAAAGCTTCTTCATCGCTAGGTGAGTTAGGAATTCCTTCCACCACTTTCCCAAAATACCTCACTCCTTCTGACGGCCGCCGATACGGATATTCTGATGAAAATGGAGTCGTTTTATCAGCAACAGCAGGTGCTGGTATACATTACAAACTAACCACCATGAGCGACTTAATGATCGAAGGTCGTTTTCAGGCTTTTAATTCAGACTGGGTTGATGGTTTAAATCCTAATAAAGATTTATACAAAGAAAACAAATCAAACGATTGGCAGGTTTGGTTTAATGTTGGATATATTTATTACCTGGAATTCTAAAATTACAAAACCAATTATAACCAAAAAACCCCAATTCTTTCGAGTTGGGGTTTTCTTTTTATGCTAAGGCCTGTTCGATATCGGCTATTAAATCTTCGGCATCTTCAATACCTACACTTAATCGAACCAAATCATCGGTAATACCAACTTCGGCTCTTTTGTCTGCCGGAATCGAAGCGTGTGTCATCAAAGCCGGATGATTTGCCAGCGATTCAACACCTCCTAAAGATTCTGCCAGAGTAAATACTTTTAGTTTTTCTAAAAATGAAATTGAATCTTCTTTTTTTCCTGATGCAAAAGTAAACGAAACCATGCCGCCAAAGGCTTTCATTTGTTTTTTAGCAATTTCATGAAAAGGATGACTCTTTAACCCGGGATAATAAACTGTTTTAATTTTTGGATGATTACTTAAATATTCCACCACTTTTTCTCCATTTTCGCAATGTCTCTGCACTCTTAACGAAAGTGTTTTAATTCCTCTTAAAACTAAAAAACTATCCATTGGTCCAAGTGTTGCTCCAGTTGCAAATTGCTGAAAATGCAATTGATCTCCTAAAGCTTCATCTTTTACAATTAAAGCTCCGGCAATTACATCAGAATGTCCGCCTAAGTATTTCGTAGCCGAATGCATTACGATATCAGCTCCTAAATCAAGGGGTTTTTGTAAATAAGGTGTGGCAAACGTATTATCTACAGCAAGCCAAATTTTCTTCGCTTTGGTAATTTTTGAAATTTCTTCAATATCGGCCAGTTTCATTAACGGATTTGTTGGTGTTTCAACCCAAATCAATTTTGTATTTTCATTAATTAAAGATTTCAACTTCTCGATATCGGTCATATCTACAAAATGAAATTTAATGCCTGAATCTTTATAAATTCGAGAGAACATTCTGTACGTCCCTCCGTATAAATCATCCATTGCAATGACTTCATCTCCGGCTTTAAAAGATCTCAAAATACAATCTGTAGCCGCTAAGCCAGATGAAAATGCCAATCCACGAGTTCCATTTTCAATACTTGCCAAAGCATTTTCTAAAGCTGTACGTGTTGGGTTCGAAGCCCTGCTATATTCATAATCGCCCAAAGGCTGCCCCGGACTTGTCTGCACATACGTCGAAGTTTGATAAACGGGAGGCATAACTGCTCCTGTACTTGGATCATGATGCTGACCACCATGTATTACCTTAGTATTGAATTTCATATAGTTACAAATTTTAAATGCTTAAATATTATACAAATTTACCGTTTAATTTATTTTAATCCTGACACACTTCTTACCTTTGTATATAATTAACAGTTTTTGACATTGAATCGCCACGCATTAAGAGCTTTGCGAAAAGCAAAAAAAAGATAAAAGCGATACCAAATGACCTGTACCAAATAACTTTACATATGAAACACTATGCTATTTTAGTCTTTTTGTTTTTGATGTTGACCAGCTGCAGCAAAGAACTTTCTTTTGATAATGAGACATTTAAAAAAGAATCTGATCTTCCTTGCAAAAATGATTGCCCAAAAATTACTATTGAAATTCCTATTGCAAAAAACGCTGCAATTATTTCCGACAGCATCAATAAAAAAGTCTTTTCAGTTGTGAAAGAAATCGTTTATTTTGGAGAAAATCCTTCAAAATCGAATGATTATAAGACGCTAGCACAATCTTTTATTGAATCATACGAAGAAATGCATAAAAAATTCCCAACTGAAACTTTTGGCTGGGAAGGAAAAATCAAAGGTAATATCGAATTTGAATCAGATCAGATTTTAAATATAAAAATAGATCATTATACTTTTACCGGAGGTGCACACGGCTATCAGGGTTTCCGTTCCTTATTATTCAATCCGCAAACAGGAAAAACCATTTTTAACGATCAATTGTTTAAAAACGAAAAAGAATTTAAGGCTTTCGCCGAAGAGGAATTCCGAAAAAAATATAAAATTCCGGCAAAAGCAAATATTAACGCCACAGGTTTGATGTTTGAAAATGATAAATTTCAACTGCCACAGAATATTTTTTATACCGAAGAAGGTTTGCTCTTATATTACAATTCATATGAAGCCGCATCGTATGCAGACGGACCAAAAGAGCTTTTATTCCCGTATGAAAAAATTAATAACTATTTGAATTATCGATAATAACTAAGAAGTTTTGGCTAAAGCCGTATCTAAACTTTGGATTAGACGCACTGCGATACGTCTCTATGAAAACCTTATAATATTTATAACTATTTAGAACTTTCTTGAAAATCATATTTCATCTTCCTTAAAATTCGTAAAGCTTCTTTAAAGGATAAATAAACCTGACCAAAAGGCTTTAAAAGCAATTTCGCATCGATTAATTTTTGCTTGGCATCATCGAAACCGTTCAAGTGACAGATCATAAAAGTCGAAGGCAGATTTTCAAGATCTTTCAATTCCCTATCAGATAATGAAAGTCCTTTTTGCAGTTTTTGAAGTAATGCAATATTGGCATTATAAATATGAAACAACATTCGCTTATTAAATTCAGGGGGATGAAAAAGCATTTGGCGGTCGATTTTGTAATAGCCGTTATCAAAAAAATGAATGGTTTGTTTTTCTAGCGGATAATAACTTGTTTTGTCGTTCAATCCTAACGGAACATATTCGGTTATGGTAAAACTATCGTCGTCAAAAACAATTGTAACAACATCCTGCGCTGAATAAAAAAGTTTAATTTGTTCGTTGATCAACTCAATATCTACGCGGGAAAGAAACGTTTTATCTCTTGATTTTTTAGGAACTCCCGCCCAACAAATCACAAACAACTCTTTAAAAACGTGATATTTAGGCGACATGTCTTTGTGCCTGAAATTCATAAAATCGATAACGCCGTCAAGTGTATACTGAATACTGTTTCGGGAACTGTTTTCAATTCCGATAACCGTTTCGGTATTCTGGTAATTTTTTTCTATTTCGCCTTCCACAGGAACCGAATTACTGCCGCGCCGTACAAAAACACTATTAGCCAAAATGGTATGAATTCCTTTTTTGAAATAAGAAATTTTACTTTTTGGTTTAATTGTAACCAGCCCTATAACCTTATCTTTTGGAAGATTTGGAAACGGCACATTCTCATATTGAATTTTTGGCGGGTTTTCTAAAAAAGCATTGACAAGATTCTGAATTCGGCTGTCGTCAAAAAAATCGTCGCCCACAATTTCGTTATCCTGATCTTCCACTCCAACCACGATATAAGAATTATTGGTTGGGTTTGAATTGGATAAAGCACAAATATGTTTTAGAAATTTACCTTTTCCTTCGCGGGAATGAAGATTCAACTGCCTCTTTTTATCATAAAAACTGCTTTCATCATTGTGAGCAAGTAAATTTTTTATCAAAAGGCGTTTATTGATCATTCTTTTTAGATATTAGACTTGCTTAGATTTTAGACTTCTTAGATTGCTGGACTTTAGACTTTAAACTCCTTAGATTTTGGATTAAATAAACTTCAAATCTAAGAAATCTAAGTTAGTCTAATAATCTCATATCTAACAATCTGATTAATCTCTTTTAACAATAGTTGATGACGCTTGCGCAGTACTCATCACAACTAAATCGGCAATGTTTACATGATAGGGTCTTGAAACCACAAAATGAATGATATCTGCAATATCTTCTGCCTGCAGCGGATCAAACCCTTTGTATACATTTGACGCTCGGTCGACATCACCTTTAAAACGAACTTCGCTAAACTCGGTGGCCACCATTCCAGGATGAATTCCTCCAACTCTAATTCCAAACGGATTCAAATCAATTCGCATACCAGCTGTAATAGCATCAACAGCATGTTTTGAACCACAATAAACATTTCCGTTCGGATACACTTCTTTTGCAGCTGTCGAACCAATATTGATAATATGTCCCGATTTTCTTTCTGTCATTTGCGGTATGATCGCTTTCGAAACATATAATAATCCTTTTACATTGATATCGATCATCGCGTCCCAATCATCTAAATTTCCTGTTTGAATAGGATCTAAACCATGTGCGTTTCCGGCATTATTGATTAAAATATCTATTGTTGAAAATTCTGACGGCAATGAATTGATACTTTCTAAAACCTCATTTTTATCCCGAACATCAAAAGAAAGAGAATGCACTTCTGTAAAAGCCGAAAGTTCTTTTTCCAATTCTTCTAAACGATCTTTACGTCTTCCGCAAAGAACCACTTTATAGTTGTTTTTAGCCAGTAGTTGAGCGGTTGCTTTTCCGATACCGCTTGTGGCACCAGTAATTAAAACTGTTTTTTTCATTCTTTTTTATTTTATTACCACAGATTAAAGGATTAAAAACAATTTATAAATCTGTGAAAATCCTTTAATCTGTGGCAAATATTTTTTTTAATACTATTTTAGCTGAACACTAAAAACTGTAAACTGAACACTAAAAATTAAGGCACATCGTCGCCCATACTTTCCGTCCAGACAGCGAACCAGTCTTCTTTGTCCATTTCTAATTCTACCGCTTTCATCAGCGACTGAATTCGGGCAATATTTACGGTTCCGGCAATTGGAACAACTCCTGCAGGATGTTTTAAAATCCAGGCAAGTAAAAGCGTGTCCGAACCAAAACTGTATTTCTGAACTAAATCGGCAAGCAGTTTTTTCAAACGACGTGTCTTTTTGGTATCTTCTCTAAAAACAGTCCCAAGCGGATTCCATGACAATGGACAAATTTTATGCGTCTGCATATAATCCAGACTGCCGTCAATCATAGGCTCATAATGTGTTGCAGAAAATTGCACCTGATTAAAACTTACTTCCGTTTTCTGACGAATTAATTCAGTTTGAGAACTCGTAAAATTTGAAAGTCCAAAATCAATAATTTTCCCTTCTGATTTTAATTTCTCAACCGCTTCGGCAATTTCGTCTGCCTGCATCAGCGGACTTGGCCTGTGCAAAAGAAAAACATCAATAAAATCTGTTTTAAGTTTCTTTAAAGATTCTTCAACAGACCAAATAATATATTCCTTGGAATAATCGTAATGCTTGATTTTGTTTTCAGGACGTTTTTCAGCAATCATCTGAATGCCGCATTTTGTGATTAATTGTAATTTTTCTCGTGAAATTTTACTGTTATGAAATGCCTTTCCAAAATCAGCTTCTGTGGTATACGATCCGTAAATATCTGCGTGATCAAAAGTGGTAATTTTGTTTTCGATACAAAGTTGTATCAGGTTTTCCATTTCTTTAGTTGTAAGGTTTTTATCCCAAACTCCCCAATTCATAGTGCCTGAAATTATAGGCGATAATGTTGTTTTACTCATGGTTTTATTGCGTTATTTTTGGTAATAAATATGCTTTTATAAAGCATAATCATCAAAGTTCTTAAAAATATAAAAATAGAATCACAATTCGTCCTTAAAATTAGAGGTTTGGTCGAAGTTTTAACCATTCTTTAACATCTTACTTCTCAAAAAATATTCAATTTGCACTCTCAAAAGTAAGGCATAAAAATCAAGGTTTTAAAAAGGTTTTAAAAATATTTATATGGAAGAAAATACAACGACTTTAGACATTAGAGCGATAAATGAAAAAATTGAGAGAGAAAGTGCTTTTATAGACCTTCTTACAATGGAAATGAACAAAGTTATTGTGGGCCAGAAACATATGGTCGAGCGTTTATTAATCGGACTTCTGGGACAAGGGCATATTTTGCTTGAAGGAGTTCCCGGATTAGCCAAAACTTTAGCGATAAATACGTTGTCGCAAGCGGTTCAGGGTTCTTTCAGCCGTATCCAGTTTACTCCTGACTTATTACCTGCCGATGTTGTCGGTACGATGATTTACAACATCAAAGCAAACGAATTTTCTATTAAAAAAGGACCGATCTTCGCTAATTTCGTCCTTGCAGATGAGATTAACCGTGCTCCGGCCAAAGTTCAGTCAGCACTTTTGGAGGCAATGCAGGAAAAACAAGTTACTATTGGCGACACGACTTTCAAATTAGACCGTCCGTTTTTAGTTCTTGCAACTCAAAATCCTGTTGAGCAAGAAGGAACATACCAGCTTCCGGAAGCTCAGGTCGATCGTTTTATGTTGAAAACCGTAATTGACTATCCAAAAATCGATGAAGAACGTTTTGTAATTCGCCAAAACCTAAAAGGAAGTTACGAAAAAGTAAATCCTGTAGTTTCTGTAGAACAAATTTTACGTGCGCAAGAAGCGGTCCGTGAAGTTTACATGGACGAAAAAATAGAAAAATACATCTTAGATATCATCTTTGCGACTCGCTACCCTGAGAAGTACAAATTGGCCGACTTAAAACCTCTTATCAGCTTTGGAGCATCACCTCGTGGAAGTATCAATTTAGCTAATGCAGCAAAATGTTACGCCTTCATTAAACGTCGTGGTTATGTAATTCCGGAAGATGTTCGTGCCGTTGTACATGATGTTTTACGTCACAGAGTTGGGATAACTTACGAGGCTGAAGCCGAAAACATTACTTCTGTAGACATTATCAACAAAATCGTAAACGAGATTGAAGTACCTTAAAAATTTGTTTAATGTTTCAAGTTTCAGGTTGTTGTAAAGCAAACCTGAAACTTGAAACTTTTAAACTTTAAACAAATCCAATGGATACAAAAGAGCTTTTAAAAAAAGTACGGAAAATAGAAATCAAAACCAAAAGACTGAGCAATCATATCTTTTCGGGAGAATACCATTCTTCATTTAAAGGGCGCGGGATGACTTTTAGCGAAGTGCGTCAATACCAATATGGCGATGATATTCGTAACATCGACTGGAATGTAACCGCACGCTATAACGAAGCCCACGTAAAAGTTTTTGAAGAAGAGCGCGAACTGACCATGATGTTAATGGTCGATATTTCGGGTTCTGAAGGATTTGGTTCAAAAAGTCAATTCAAAAAAGACATCGTCACCGAAATTGCGGCAACGATGGCTTTTTCGGCTACACAAAACAATGACAAGATTGGCTTGATATTATTCTCTGATAATGTCGAATTGTATATTCCGCCAAAAAAAGGGCGTTCGCATGTTTTGAGAATCATTCGCGAACTAATAGAATTTGAACCGAAAAGCCAAAAAACTGATATCGCCCAAGCACTGAAATTTTTATCCGGAACTCAAAAAAAGAAAGCAATTGTTTTTGTAATTTCAGATTTCATGTCTGAAAATTACGAGCAGACTTTAAAAATTGCTTCTAAAAAACATGACATTACAGGCGTTCGTGTGTACGATATCCGCGAAGAAAAAATCCCGAATTTAGGAATGGTAACCATGCTGGATGCTGAAACCGGGAAAATTCAATTGGTCGATACCGGCTCAAAAACAGTGAGAATGAATTATGAAAAGCATTATCAGGAAAGAGTCAATTATTTCAAAGAAATTTTCAGCAAATCCGGTGCTGGTGTTGTCAACACCAGAGTCGACGAAAATTACGTAACTAAATTGCTTGGATATTTCAAATCGAGGTAAAGATTTAAGATTTTTGATTAACGATTTTTGATTTATGATATGTTTGATTTATGGTTAAAAGAAAGAATTAAAGAATGACTAAACAAGAATTAGAAAATAGATTGATTGATTTTGCTGCGAGCATAATAGTACTAACAATAACATTTGAAAAAAATTACGCTGGAAATCATCTATTAGGTCAGATAACTCGTTCTAGCACATCACCTGCTTTAAATTATGGCGAAGCGCAAAGTGCAGAAAGTAAAAAAGATTTTATCCATAAAATGGGAATTTGCCTGAAAGAATTAAGAGAAACATTTGTTTGTTTAAAAATAATAGAAAAAGCATATTTCAACAGATCAAGAAAGTTTAATGCGAGCAAAAACAGAAGCTAATCAATTAATCTCAATTTTTGTATCCAGCATTAAAACATCAAAAAATAATTCATAAAAGAACAAAGATTAATATTTTAAGTTTCGCAATAAATCTGAAATTCAAAATCGTTAATCTTCAATCGTTAATCATAATGAAATTAAAATTTTACATATTTTTATTTTTACTTTCCTCGGCTATTTTTGCGCAGCAAAAACAAGTTGAGACGAGCATCGATACTACAAAAAATAAAATTGGAGCCGAGTTTAAGTTAACCGTTAAAACGGTGGTAAGCTCAAAATCGAAAGTTGTTTTTCCTAAACTTAAAAACATTGGCCCTTTAGAAGTAATTCAATCGTACCCAATTGATACTGTTAAGAAAGACGACACTTATGAATTGATCAAAAAATATGGCTTAACGCAATTTGATTCAGGACAGTATACGATTCCGGGCATCAAGATTTTAATTGACAAAAAAGAATACTTAACAGACTCGATTAAAGTTGAAGTGGCAAATGTTAAAGTTGACACACTACAGCAAAAAATGTACGACATCAAAGATATTTCCAGTGTCGAAAGCAATAACGACTGGTGGATTTATGTTTTGATTTTAGCCGTTATTATCGCCATTGGTGTTTTTGTTTATTGGTTTATCAAGAAACGCCAGCATAAAAAAATTGCAGAAGAGGTTTATAAAACTCCAATCGAAAAAGCAACAAGTCTTTTAAATAATTTAGAGCAAAGAGAACTTGTTCAAAAAGGCGAGATTAAGGAATATTATAGTGAATTGACGGATATTGCCCGTAATTATATTGAAGAAGCAATTCAGATTCCGGCGATGGAAAGCACAACGTCTGAATTAATTCAGGGAATCAGAACGGCTTCTGTTAAAAAGAAAATGACTTTAACGCCTGAAACCGTTGAAAATTTAGAACGTGTTTTGCGTCAGGCCGATTTAGTGAAATTTGCAAAATCGAAGCCTTTGGATTTTGAAATTACTGAAGACCGTAATAAAATTCAAAGAGTAATTCTAACGCTTGACAATGCGATTCCAACTGAAGTTCCGGCTGAAGAAGAAGACCAATTGTTGAACGAAGCTCAGAAACAAAAACAAATTCAGCTTCAATTACGAAAAAAACGCAACAACCGTATTGCAGTTGCTGTGGGTACAGTTGTCTTTTTATTGGCTGCCACGACAACATTTTTTATTGTAACAAAAGGTTTTAAATACGTCAAAGATAATCTTATCGGACATCCGACTAAAGAATTATTAGAAGGCGAATGGGTAAAAAGTGAATACGGAAATCCAGGCATTTTAATTGAAACCCCAAAGGTTTTAAAACGTATGGATACACAAAAAGTGCTGCCAAAAGAAACGATGGCTTTGATTAAGGAAATGCAGCTTTTTGTATACGGAAGCATGATCGATCACTTTTATGTAACAGTATCTACAAGTAAATTCAAAAACCCTGTAGATATTGATTTAGCAAAAGCTTTAGAAGGATCTTTAAAAGTAGTTGAAGCACAAGGAGGTCAGAATATTATTGTAAAACAAGAAGATTTTCAGACCAATCAGGGCATTCAGGGATTGAAAGGTTACGGAACAATGACAGTGTTGAACCCAACTGATAAAACCAGCACAAAAGCCTATTACGAAATCCTGCTTTTTAAACAAGACCAGGGATTACAGCAGATTATGATTTTACACGAAGAAGGAGATACCTATGCGAATGACATTACAGCGCGAATTTTAAATTCTGTTGAACTTAAAAAAGCAAGCAACTAATGGGAAAATTAACTTTTTTAAATCCAGAATTTTTTTGGCTCTTTCTTTTGATTCCAATTGCAGTCGCATGGTTTTTCTGGAAAAGAAACCAGCAGTCGGCAACTTTAAAAATGAGTTCGACGGCAGGTTTTAAAAACAGCGAATCGTTTTGGACAAAATTTAAACCTTGCTTATATGTTTTCAGGATTATTGCTCTAAGCTCTTTAATTATTGCTTTGGCAAGGCCAAGAACCGTAGACATCAGCAACCAGACCAAAACGACAAAAGGAATTGATATCGTAATGGCAATTGACGTTTCAGGAAGTATGCTGGCAAAAGATTTGAAGCCCAACCGAATGGAAGCTTTAAAAAGAGTTGCGGCAGATTTTGTTGAAGAAAGGCCAAATGACAGAATCGGATTGGTATTATACGCTTCTGAGGCATACACTAAAACTCCTGTTACAAGTGATAAAGCAATTATTTTAGAAGCTATAAAAGAAATTAAATACGATACGGCTTTACAAGACGGAACCGGAATTGGAATGGGACTGGCAACGGCCGTAAACCGTCTTAAAGACAGTAAAGCAAAAAGCAGGGTAATTATTCTGCTTACTGATGGTGTAAATAATGCCGGATTTATAGAACCGGAAACGGCATCGGACATTGCAAAGCAATATGGAATTAAAGTGTATACGATTGGACTTGGCAGTAACGGAATGGCAGCATCTCCTTACGCCTACGCTCCAAATGGAGGATTTTTATTTAAAATGCAGAAAGTAGAAATCGACGAGCAGTTAATGAAAAGCATTGCCCGCAAAACAGACGGAACTTATTTTAGAGCAACAAGCAACGATAAATTAGCCGAAATATACAAATCGATTAACAAATTAGAAACAACTGAAATAGAGGAATTAAAATTCTATGACTACGACGAAAAATACAGAGCTTTCGTTTTACTTGCAGCCTTTTTATTATTGTTAGAAGTTGGTTTACGAAATACGGTGTACAGAAGCTTTATTTAATTTTCAAATTAAGAAATTCAAATAACAAAATTTGAAATTTGAGTTTAGAATTTAAAATTAGCTTTTACAAATAAGCAAAACATAAATTGGAATTTGGAATTTATCCTGACGTTCGGGATTGGAATTTTAAAAATTATATGGAATTAGACGAAAAAAAATATTTTTACCTTTTATTATTACTCCCAATTGTGGTGTGTGTTTTCCTTTTCAATATGTATTGGAAAAGAAAAAAACAACGCGAATTTGGTGATTTGGAAATGGTAAAAAAACTGAGCCCGGAGCGATCTGTTTTTAAGCCCGTATTAAAATTATCCGTATTGCTTTTAGCGCTTGCGTGTTTAATTATCGGATTAGTAAATCCGAAGATTGGTACAAAAATGGAAACTGTAAAACGCGAAGGGATCGACATTGTTTTTGCTGTTGACGTTTCTAAAAGTATGCTTGCCGAAGATGTGGCACCAAGTCGTTTAGAAAAAAGCAAACAATTGGTTTCGCAGATTATCAATAATTTAGGAAGTGACCGAATTGGAATTGTGGCTTACGCAGGAAGTGCTTTCCCGGTTTTGCCCATTACCACTGATTATAGTGTTGCCAAAATGTTCTTGCAGAGTATGACTCCGGATATGGTTTCATCGCAGGGAACTTCTCTTGACGAAGCAATAAAATTATCATCGACTTATTTTGATGAAAAAAGCAAAACAAGCAAATTATTGATTTTGATTTCTGACGGAGAAGATCATTCTGAAGGAGCTTCAGGCGCTGCAGAAGAAGCCAATAAAATTGGAATGAAAATCATCACTATTGGTGTCGGAACTGAAAAAGGAGGCACAATTCCGTTAAAAGAAAATGGTGTTGTCAAAAGTTATCAGCAAGACCAAAACGGGCAGACTGTTATTACAAAACTAAATCAGGAAGGACTAAAAGCAATTGCAAAGGCGACCAAAGGAGGATATGTGTATGGAGGCAGTACAAAAGAGGTTTTAGATTATGTAAAAAATGCTTTGAACAACATTCAGAAAACAGAGTTTGAAGCGACGCAAATGGCCGATTTTCAATCACAATTTCAATGGTTCATTGGTTTTGCATTTCTCTTACTGTTTCTCGACATTTTCCTTTTAGAAAGAAAAACAAATTGGATAAAAGAGTTGAATTTATTTAATGAAAAAAAATAATTGTTCTCCATTAATTCGGAACAAAAAAACATAAAAAATTAGAATGAAAAATTTACTTCTTTATATTTTATTAACGTTTTCTTTGGCGGTTACGGCACAAAAGAAAGACAAGACATTGCCTGATGCCAATGAAGAATATAAGCAGAATAAATTTGTTGATGCTGAGGCCAACTACAGAATTTCAGAATCTAAGTTTCCAAAACGCGCTGTTGCGCCTTATAATCTAGGAAACACAATTTACAGACAAAATCAGGCTTCTGAAGCTAAATTTGCTTACGCGAAAGCCATAAAAAACGCTAAAACAAGACCTGAGAAACACAAGGCCTTCCATAATCTTGGAAACGTTTTTATGAAAGAGAAAGATTATACGCAGGCAGTCGAAGCTTACAAACAAGCTTTACGCAACGATCCTACAGATGATGAAACGCGGTACAATTATGCATACGCCAAACAAAAGCTAAAAGAAAATCCTCCTAAAAACGATAAAAACAAAGATAAGGATAAAGACAAGGACAAGGATAAAAACAAAGATAAAGACAAGGATAAGGATAAAAATAAAGATCAGGACAAAGATAAAAAAGACGACAAAGGCGATAAAGACAAAGACAAAAAAGATGGTAAAAATGATCCTAAAAAAGATGACAAATCTGATAATAAAGGAGAACCAAAACCACAGCCAGGAGGAATCTCAAAAGAACGTGTTCAGAATTTATTAGATGCCGTAAACAACGAGGAAAAGAAAATTCAGGATAAAGTAAATGCTCAAAAAGTAAAAGGAAATCCGAAGAAAAACGAAAAAGACTGGTAAAATTTTGGGTCAATCGTTTGTTCGTTTAACTGTTTATTCGAATGAACAATAAAACTTTAAAAAAACCTATTAAGCAAATTAACAGTTAAACAAAACTGAAACAATTAATGAAAAGATATTTAATTCTATTACTGTTCACTTTTCAGGGGCTTTTGGCTCAAGTTCAATTTGAAGCCAGAGTAAGCAAAAATACGCTTGGACTAAACGAAAGACTTCGTGTTGACTTCATCATGAATGTTGACGGAGATAACTTCGAACAGCCTTCATTTGACGGATTTAGACTTGTTGCGGGACCAAGCCAGCAAATAAGTCAGTCCTGGGTAAACGGACGTAGTTCTTTTCAGAAAATATACTCTTACATTTTACAACCGGCCCAAAAAGGGAATGTTACGATCAAACAAGCAGCAATAGAATATAATGGACAGGTTTACAAAACCGCTCCTATAAAAATTGTGGTTACCAATGCTGTTGCGCAAGAAAGAGATCCTAACGACAGGCCGCAGGGAGGCGGCAGTGAAATGCTAAATCTCGCAGCCGAAATTTCAAAAACAAATCCGTATTTGAATGAGCCTATTACTGTAGTTTACAAACTGTATTTCAATAATATTAACGTAACAGGCTTTAAAGAACTGGCAAAACCTAAATACAATGATTTCTGGAATCAGAATATTGATATTAAACAATTGTCTGTAGAACAGGGAAGTTATCAGGGAGAAAGATGCTATTTTGTGGTCTTAAAAAAGACCATTTTATATCCGCAAAAATCAGGAAGACTTACTATTGAACCGCTTTCCTTAGATATTGGCGTGCAATTGCCAAGCAATCGACGCGATATGTTTGGGCAGATGATTGTCACTGATGACAACAAAGTTGTTTCGGCCGGAGCAAAAACCATTAACGTAAGAGCGCTTCCGGAAGCTAATAAACCAGAAGGTTTTGGCGGAGCAGTGGGTAAATTTAATTTTACGGTTACCCCTTCTAAAACGACTTTAAAAAATGGAGAAAGCCTGGATTTAATTGTAAGCGCGACAGGAACGGGAAACATGAAATTGTTTACTTTACCAAAACCCGTTGTACCTAACGCATTAGAAATGTACGATCCGGTTCACGACGAAAAAGTAACTACTTCTTTGTCTGGAATGTCAGGAAAAGTGACGGACAAATACACTATAATTCCGCAGTACAAAGGAAAATATGCGATCAAACCAATGCAGTTTTCTTATTTCGATTTGGGTTCAGGGTCTTATAAAACAATAACTTCTCCTGAAATTATGGTAGATGTTTTAGATGGCCCAATGCAGGCAGAAGCTAATACGACAGCAAATGCCTCTAAAAATGTGATTACAAAAACAGAACAGTTTAAATACATCAAGCCGAAAACAACTTTAACGGCAATTGATAAGAAAGATTTTTACGATTCGCCTTTGTATATTACGTTGTTATTCCTTCCTTTTGTAATACTGCCTATTATTGTTTTGGCTAAGAAGAAAAAGGAAGCAATTGATGGGGACATTACAGGAAACCGAATCAAAATGAACAATAAACTGGCAAAAAAATATCTTTCTGAAGCCAGAAAACAATTGAACAATAAGGAGCCCTTTTATATTGCTTTGGAAAAAGCAATGCATAATTTCCTGAAAGCAAAACTGCATATCGAAACCTCAGAAATGAGCAAGGATAATATTAGAGAATTATTGCTTTCAAGAAATGCAAATCCGGAATCTGTGCAGAGCTTTATTAATTTGACAGAAAACTGTGAGTTCGCGCGTTATGCTCCGGCATCGAGCGCTTCGATTCAGCAGGATTATGACAAAGCTGTTTTGATTATTTCGGAACTGGAAAAACAGATTGTCTAGTTTTTTAACCGCAAAGCCCGCTACGAAATAATTTGGCTTTCGCCGACAGTTGAAATTATATTATATCAAGAAAATGAAAAACATATTATATCTCTTTCTATTAATTTCTCAGGTTTTCTTTGCTCAAAGCAGCTTCGAAAAAGGAAATGCTTTGTACCAAAAGGGACAATATCAGGAAGCTGTTCAGGCTTATGAAAGTATTATTAAAGAAGACAGACAGCAATCTGCGGAGTTGTATTTTAACTTAGCAAATTCCTATTACAAACTCAACAAAGTAGCTCCTTCGATATATAATTACGAGAAAGCTTTGGTTTTAAAACCGGGAGATGCTGCAGCTCTGAACAATTTAAAGTTTGCCAAAAAACTAACGATCGATGAAATTAAAGAAGTTCCGAAAGTAGGTTTTGCAAGGCTCATTCAGAGCTTTACTTCTATTTTTGACTATAATACCTGGGCTAAAATTTCTGTTGGAATTTCTTTTGCCTTTTTATTGAGTTTTATCGGGTATTATTTTTCGCAGCTTACGCTTACCAAAAGAATCTATTTCATTGGTATGTTTGTTCTTTTATTGGCTTTAGTTTTAAGTGTTGCCTCGGGAATGTCTGAAAAAAATCACTTCGATAATGATCGTCCTGCTATTGTTTTTGCCGAATTAAGTGAAGTGAGAAGTGAACCGCAAAAAGCTGGCGCTGCTATTTTCTTACTCCACGAAGGCGCCAAAGTGTATGTTACCGAAACACTTGGAAAATGGAAAAAAATCGAATTGACTGATGGAACTGAAGGCTGGATTGATGGTACTACTATTAAGGAAGTGAAATAGTTTTTAAATACTGAAAACAAAAAATCCCAAATTCCAGAATATTAATTGGAATTTGGGATTTTTATTTTTGTGATTTCTCTAGTTCACTGCATCAACAAGCCTTACAAATTCAGCCCTGTAGCCTTCATTGTCATTAGCCAGTCCGGCTTTTGCCAGTGTTTTTATATCAGAACTTGAACTGTTTGAGATGAATTTAGAGTCTCTTAATTTTAATCCGAACCAGGCAACGGCGGTTGTAAATTTAAAATCAGAAGAACTATTGTCTAACGCTGTTTTTCTATTCGGAATCGTATTGATTATTTCGATACTTTTATCGCCATCAGGCTTTTTATATCGAAATTTAATAGTCGCCAATTCATCGCTGTAATCAGATTCGTCTTTTTTTACTTTCGTATATTTTAAATCAGAAGTGGTATAATTACTTTCAACGCCGGTTGGGATAATTTCGTATAACGCAGTAACTGTATGCCCGCTTCCTAATTCTCCTGCATCAACAGCATCATTTTTAAAATCCTCGTCTTTTAATTTTCGGTTTTCATAGCCAATTAATCGGTATGCCTGAACATGTTTTGGATTGAATTCGATTTGGATTTTGACATCTTTTGCAATAGCAAACATCGAACCTTTGAATTCTTTTCCTAAAAAACGACTGGCTTCCTGAATGTTATCGATATAAGCATAATTTCCGTTTCCTTTATCGGCTAAGATTTCCATTTTGCTGTCTTTGTAATTTCCCATTCCAAAACCTAAAACCGTCAAAAACACACCTGATTTTCTTTTCTCTTCAATTAATTTTACCATGTCGTCATCTGTTGATGCTCCAACGTTAAAATCACCGTCTGTTGCAATTACCACTCTGTTATTGCCTTCTTTAATAAAGTTTCCCTGTGCCAATTTATAAGCTAATTCGATTCCTTCACCTCCCGCCGTACTTCCGCCGGCATTCAAATCATCAAAAGCATCCATAATTTCCTCTTTTTCATCTCCGGATGTTGGAGACAGTACAACGCCTGCAGAACCTGCATAAACCACAATCGAAACTTTATCCTGCGGACGAAGTTCTTTTACCAAAATTTTCATGGATTCTTTTAATAACGGCAGTTTATTAGCGTCGCTCATTGAACCGGAAACATCAATTAAAAAAACAAGATTAGAGGCAGGAAGATTTGTCATTGGAATATTTTTTCCCTGTATACCAATTTTCAATAATTGAGAATTTTTATTCCACGGAGCATCACTTAATTCCGTATTGATCGAAAACGGATGCTGTCCTTCGGGCTGTGGATAATTGTATTTAAAGAAGTTCATCATTTCTTCGATACGAACGGCATCTTTAGGAACTTTTTGACCTTCATTAATAAAACGTCTGATATTGGTATAAGATGCATTATCGACATCTATGGAAAAAGTAGAAAGAGGAGATTTTTGAGGCGACTCGAAAGGATTTTCTTCAAGTCCGGCGTAGCTTTCAGTATTAGGATCTGAAATATTTTCTTCAGGAATTTCGTCTGTGGTAACAGCGGTCATATCAATTGATTCTACTGCGGCATCTTCCTGATAGGCTTTTTTACAACTAAACAAAACGAGAACGAGGAATGCCATTAGATACAAATGTTTATTTTTCATTTCAAATAAATTTTAAAGGATTAGTATTATTTTTTTCAAATAACGACCAGCATTCCGGATGTACCAGTTAAGATATTTGCGATTTCGCACAATCCAAATTACATGCCAAGAATCTTTTAAAATTCTGGTTGAAAGAAAAATAAAATCTAAAAAATTAAAAAGCCCCCATTTTGGAGGGCTGCCATAGAAGTGATTTTTATATAATCTGCGTTTTTTAAAACCGTATAGTGATATAAGTTCATTAAAACACTGAAATGACTAAAGTGATACCATTTCGCGAACTTTAAATTCGGTTTGATGCCAAATATATTTACTTCGCAAAATTTGCGGTAAAATTAGAACTCATATACTTTCTCAGGCGTTACGCAGTAATCCAGTTGTATATCCAATTCAAAAATATCTTCGATTTGGTTCTCGGCTTCAAAAAAAGACAGGCCAATTTTGATGGTTTCAGGTTTACATTCGGATAAAAATTTATCGTAAAAACCTTTTCCGTACCCAACACGGTTTCCTAAAACATCAAAAGCTAAAAGCGGTACAAAAACCACATCTATAGTTTCAGCTGGAACTTTCAGTCCGCTTACAGGTTCCGGAATATTATATTCGTTTTTTTTGATTTTAGTGTTATCCGTCAATAAAAAATGAGTCATAATTCTAGTTTCAAAATCACTTTTAGAAACTACAATTTCTTTGTCTTTTCCTGAAAGCAAATGCAAAACATATTCTGTATTCACCTCTTTCTGCTCTTCAATAGGAAGAAAAAGATGAAAATAGGTTTTCTCCCAAATGGGCAATTGGATTAAATTATTGGCTATAGCCAGACTTTTTTCCTCGATTTCATCAAGCGTAAGTGCTTTTCGAAGATTTTTATACTGCAATCGCAATTCTTTTTTATTCGTTGACATTCTCGGGAAAATTTTCAGGAAACGTTTTAGACATATGATAAATAGCATCGCCTTCGTAAACAATAGGCGAATGGTTGGCGTTGATCACGAAACCTTCATGAGGTGCTTTTACCTTTTGCTCAAATTTACCAAACGGATCTGTAATTATCGCCAGAATAGTTCCTTTAGTGACAAACTTTCCAATCAAATTATAATCGTGGAGCAAACCGGAACATTTGGCGCGAAGCCAAACCGAATTCCGAATATTAATTGATGGTTCTTTGGCGGGCTCTACCACTTGTTTGGGATCGAGCATGTTCAGATAATGCAGTAAACGTTTGGTTCCCATTACCCCTTCATTAGCAATCAAATTATTAATATCTAATGATTTCCCGCCTTCAAAAAGCAGCATTTTTACATTTGCTTTTTCACACGTATTTCTAAAAGATCCATTTATGTTTTTTGAATACAGCGTAAACGGCGCATTAAACACATCAGCCAAAAGCTTCAATTCGGGATTATAATCAGTAATTCTGATTTGCGGTGCGTTAAAACGACTCGCGCCTCCGGCATGAAAATCGACAGCGTAATCGACGATAGGCAAAACTTCTGCCACAATATGATACGCAAAACGACTTGCTAAAGAACCTTTTTTACTTCCTGGAAACACACGATTAAGATCGCGCCCGTCCGGAAACTCGCGTGATTTGTTGACAAAACCGTACATATTAATAATAGGAATGCAGATAATGGTTCCTTTTAACGGACGATTTATTTTTTTGCTGATGATCTGGCGGACGATTTCGACTCCGTTTATTTCATCTCCGTGAATTCCGGCCGAGAACAAAACCACCGGGCCTTCCAGCTTTGAACGTCGAACAATAACCGGAATATTAAGCTTTGTGGTAGTGTGCAGCCTAGCAATTTCGACGTTTATCGTCTTATTTTCTCCTGGCAAAACCGATTCGCCAAAAATAACCAAGGGCTTACTATTTTTCATATAGAATTATAAAATCTAAATATAGAAATTATTCTTTTGATTTCGTAAATTTGGAACTAAATCAGTGTTAAGCTTTAAATGAAAATCGGAATGATTTTTGAAAAGGTTTTTCAGCTATCTTCAGAAACAAATTAGAATGCAAACACCATCTTTAGATCTTCAAATTCTCACCTTGCCGGACAACCCCGGTGTGTATCAATATTATGATAAAGATGGCAAGATTTTGTATGTTGGAAAAGCCAAAAACTTAAAAAAAAGGGTTTCCTCTTATTTTAATAAAATTCACGATACCAGAAAAACCAATGTATTAGTCCGTAAAATCGTGACCATAAAACACATCGTCGTTCCTACCGAAACCGATGCGCTTTTATTAGAAAACAACTTGATCAAAACCTTGCAGCCACGTTATAATGTACTGCTTCGCGATGATAAAAGCTACCCTTGGATCTGTATAAAAAAAGAACCTTTTTCGAGAATATTTTTAACCCGAAGAATGGTCAAAGACGGATCTGAATATTTTGGCCCGTATACTAATTTCAAAATGGTGTACACAATTCTCGATTTAATTAAAGAATTGTATCCGCTGCGAACCTGCAATTACGACTTAAGTAAATCTAACATCGATGCTGGAAAATTTAAAGTTTGCCTGGAATATCATATTGGCAACTGCAAAGGTCCGTGCGAAGGCATTGTGCCTTTAGAAGAATACCAGCGTCAGGTTGATGCGATCCGGGAAATTCTCAAAGGTAATTTTAAAGAAAGCATGAAAGATTTCAAGCGCTTGATGAATCAATATGCACAGGATTTACGTTTTGAGGAAGCGCAGAAAATCAAGGAAAAAATTGAAATTCTCGAGAATTATCAATCGAGATCGACAATTGTTAACCCGAAAATCACCAATATTGATGTGTTTTCGATTGTATCTGATGAAAGTGCTGCCTATGTCAACTTCCTGCAGATTTCTCACGGATCGATCATTCGTTCGCATACATTAGAAATCAAGAAAAAATTAGACGAAAGCGACGAAGAATTATTAGAATTAGCAATTATTGAACTTCGCGAGCGTTTCAATTTATTATCAAAAGAAATAATCGTTCCGTTTGAAATTGATTTGGGAGAAAACATCAAAACAACGGTGCCGCAACTTGGAGATAAAAAACAAATCTTAGATTTATCGATTCGAAATGCCAAGTTTTACCGAATTGAACAACTGAAACAATTGCAGATTGTAGATCCTGACCGACATACTAACAGAATTATGGCGCAGATGCAGAAAGATTTACGTCTTCCGTCAGAACCGCGCCATATCGAATGTTTTGATAACTCGAATATTCAGGGAACAAATCCCGTTGCAGCTTGTGTCGTTTTTAAAGACGGAAAAGCAAGCAAAAAAGACTATCGCCATTTTAACGTAAAAACGGTCGAAGGTCCAGACGATTTTGCCTCGATGACAGAAATTGTCTACCGCCGCTACAAAAGATTATTAGATGAAAATGAACCACTGCCGCAATTAATTATTATTGACGGAGGAAAAGGACAATTATCTGCCGCATTAAAAAGTATTGACGCATTAGAATTACGAGGAAAAATTGCCATTATTGGCATCGCAAAACGTCTGGAAGAGCTGTTTTATCCCGGCGATTCTATTCCGTTATATCTGGATAAAAAATCTGAAACGCTAAAAGTGATTCAGCAATTGCGAAATGAAGCACACCGATTCGGTATTACTTTTCACCGCGACAAACGCAGCAAAGCCGCGCTTAATTCGTCTGTAGAAAGCATTCCTGGCATTGGCGAAAAAACCATGCTTACGTTAATTCAACATTTCAAAAGTGTTAAAAGATTAAAGCTGGCTACTGAAAAAGAAATATCTGATGTTATAGGAGTATCAAAAGCCAAAAAAATTGTCGACTTTTACAAAACCAACTAGCTATTTTTTATGCGCCCAATCCAGCTGTCCATTTCAAATACTCGGTCAAAACGATTTTTTTCTACTATAAAAAAAGGAGCTTCTAAAGTCGCTCTTTTTTTACAGGAAAAAATATCGCTTTGCCTCTCGCAGTTTTCCATTTCCATCTGGGGCGTGACATCAGTGCTTTTTACACTTTTAGTATTTTTTCCTGAAAAATCATTTTCACAGGAAATAAAAAAAGACGACTCGAAGAGACCAAAAATTGGATTGGTTTTAAGTGGCGGCGGTGCCAAAGGATTTGCACATATTGGTGTTCTGAAAGTTCTCGAAGAAGCCGGAATCAAAATCGATTACATTGGCGGAACGAGTATGGGATCTATCATTGGCGGACTTTATGCTTCAGGATATAACGCTTCCCAAATTGATTCGATCTTTAAAAAAACCAATTTTGACGAACTTATCAATGATTATATTCCGCGTTCGTCTAAGAATTTTTACGGAAAAAAGAACGACGAATTATACGCGATTGTGTTACCCTTCAGTAATTTTAAAGTTGGTATTCCCGAAGCACTTTCAAAAGGAATGTACAATTATAATTTATTGAGCAGTCTGACTCGAAATGTGCGTCACATTCGCGATTTCAATAAATTGCCAACCCCATTTTTATGTATTGGAACCAACATCGAAACCGGCGAAGAAGTGTTACTGAACAAAGGAAATCTTGTTCAGGCCATGATGGCCAGTGCTGCGTTTCCTTCCTTATTTACTCCCGTAGAAATTGACGGCAATTTATTGGTCGACGGCGGGGTTGTCAACAACTATCCAATTCAGGAAGTTCGCAATCTAGGTGCAGATATTATCATTGGAGTTGATGTTCAGGACGATTTAATGAAACGTAAAAGTCTGAAAAACGCGACCAGAATTCTGGTTCAGATTACCAATCTTCAGTCGATTGATAAAATGAAAAGCAAAATAAAAGATACCGATGTTTATATCAAACCAGACATTCGTGACTTTGGCGTAATTTCATTTGATAAAGGAGAAGAAATCATCAGAAAAGGTGAAGAAGCTGCTTTTGCCGTTTACGAAAAAATAAAATCATTGGTCAACGAAGATAATTTTTATAAAAAACCAAGATTAAAAATTGCTTCAGATACGATTCAGATAAAAAAAATCAACAGCGACAAACTAGACAATTTTACGAAAGAATACATTCGCGGAAAACTGCGTTTTAAACCCGGAAGCACGATCACGTATGAGGATCTTAAAACCGGAATAAACAACTTAAATGCTACTCAAAACTTTAGCACCATTTCATATTGCTTACAGCCAGACGGCAAACAAGACGATTTAGATTTGGTTTTGAAAGAAAATCCAACCCAGACGTATTTAAAACTTGGTCTTCATTATGACGGACTTTATAAAAGTGCTATTTTATTAAATCTTACACACAAAAAAACGTTTCTAAAAAATGATATTACTTCATTGGATATTATTTTAGGAGATAATTTTAGATACGATTTTAATTATTATGTCGAAAACGGTTTTAATATCAGCTTCGGATTTCGTTCGAGATTAAATCAGTTTAACCGAAATGTGACGACCAGTATTAGCAATCTGGGTGGAGAAAATTCAAACGTAAATTTGATCAATGTCGATTTTATGGATGTAACAAATCAAGCTTATTTTCAAACCATTTTTGTACAAAAATTTTTAATGGGCGGCGGTCTTGAATATAAATATCTGAAAATAAATTCGCCTACCCTTTCTAATACCGAAAATATAATTGATAAAAGCAACTATATGAGTGTATTTGGATATTTAAAATACGACTCATTTGACAACAGAAGCTTTCCACATTCCGGATTGTATTTTTCGTCAGATGTGCAGACTTTTTTAGCTTCGTCTGATTACACCAATCAATTTAAACCTTTCTCAATCGCAAAGGCAGAAGTTGCTTTTGCTAAAACCATATTTAGAAAAGCAACCGTAAAAATTGGAGCAGATGCCGGATTTAATATTGGCAGTGACAGCGTTCCTTTTTTTGATTTTATATTTGGAGGTTATGGCTACAATAAAATCAACAATTTCAATTATTTCTACGGATACGATTTTCTAAGTGTTGCCGGAAACAGCTTTATAAAAACGGCGATTACTTTAGATTATGAGATTTTCAAAAAAAATCACGTTAATTTCTCTGCAAATTATGCCAACTTAGGCGATGATATATTTACTACTGTCGACTGGATTTCTATGCCAAAATATTCCGGCTACGCCATTGGTTACGGATTAGAAACTATTATCGGCCCAATCGAGATCAAACAATCATGGTCGCCGGAAACATCAAAAAGTTATACATGGTTTAGTATTGGATTTTCATTTTAATGCCAGTTGCAAATTATGAGTTCAAAAATGCATTTTAATACTATAATGGCATTATCAAAAAAAAATTGCAGTAATTTTTACTTATAAATGATATAATTTGTTATATTAATCAATAAAAATTACGACATTTGTTATAATGAAAACAAAATGGACAGGTTTATTAGAGTATCTTCAATTCCTCATCAAGAGAAATCCTGAGTGAAACCGACCGAATTGAGATGATTAGTCAATTTTAAATTGAGCTGATTATCTGTTCACACAATTCAAATTTTCGAATTATCTAATTTACAAATTATCTAATTGAAAAGCCATGCCATTATATCATAAACTTGGAGATTTTCCTCAAAAAAGACACACCCAATTCGAAAAACCAAACGGAGGTTTCTACTACGAACAATTGTTTGGTACCGAAGGTTTTCACGGACATTCGTCATTATCTTATCATGTTCACAGACCTACGCAGGTTAAAGAAATTTTAAACTCTTATTCGGTTGAACCCAAAATTGCAATCGGAAAAAATATAAAATCATTACTTTTTAAAGGTTTTGAATTAAAACCGGAAAATGACTTCTTAGACAGCCGCAAAGCCATGTTGGTCAATAAAGACTGTATCATTGGTTTAGCCGCTCCAAAAGAATCACTTCGAAATTATTTCTATAAAAATGCCGATGCCGATGAAATGCTTTTCATCCACAAGGGAAAAGGAAAATTAAGAACCATGTTAGGGAATATTCCGTTTGAATATGGCGATTATTTAATTATTCCGAGAGGCATTATTTACCAAATCGAATTTGAGACTGAAGAAAACCGACTATTTTACGTCGAATCCTATGCTCCTTTTTATACTCCAAAACGTTATAAAAATCAATCGGGCCAGCATTTAGAGCATTCTCCATTTTGCGAACGCGATTTTATTTTGCCAAACGAATTGGAAACGCACGACGAAAAAGGCGATTTTTTAATTAAAATCAAAAAAGAAGGCATGATTCACGAAATGGTGTATGCCACACATCCTTTTGACGTTGTGGGTTGGGACGGTTATAATTTCCCATACGGATTTTCCATTCATAATTTCGAACCTATAACGGGACGTGTGCACCAGCCGCCGCCAGTACATCAAACTTTTGAAACGGCAACTTTTGTCGTTTGTTCATTCTGCCCGAGACTTTACGATTATCATCCGAAAGCAATTCCGGCACCATACAATCACAGCAATATAGATTCTGACGAAGTACTCTATTATGTAGATGGCGATTTTATGAGCCGTAACAATATTGAACAGGGGCATATTACTTTACACCCAAAAGGAATTCCGCATGGTCCCGCACCAGGCGCCATGGAACGTAGCATAGGTCATACAGAAACTCAGGAATTAGCTGTTATGGTTGATACTTTCAGGCCTTTGATGGTAACTGAAGAAGCTATGGGATTGGATGATGGACAGTATTACAAATCTTGGACAGAGTAATTTTTTAATGTGGCAATATGTCAATTAGAAAATTAGAAAATGGTTTTAAAACCGCATAAATGAGAAAATTCAAATAATTAATTTGTAATTTTAAACTTACAGAATAAATTATCTCATTATCAAATTTTCTAATTAACTAATTCAAGAAATGACTTTCAACGAGAAGTATAAAGACAACGCTCTTTTAATTAAAACATTCAATTTTGCATTAAATATAATTGACTACACAACCGAACTTCAAGAACAAAAGAAATTCGTAATTGCCAATCAATTATTAAAAAGTGGAACATCAATTGGAGCAAATTCAAAAGAATCACAAAATGCAGAAAGTAAAGCAGATTTTATTCATAAACTAAAAATTGCAATTAAAGAAGCAGACGAAACAGAATATTGGTTGTTTTTATGTGATGCACACAAAGAGTACCTAAATTGTTCTGTTTTACTAAATGATCTATCAGAAATTTTAAAAATTTTAAATAAAATAATATCAACATCAAAGAGGAATTAGAAAATTAGAAAATGTGTGAATTAGAAAATTAATTCAATAGAGCATTTCAAAAATTATCTCATTTTCTCATTATCAAATTATCTAATTATGAAAGAAGTAAAATCAGTAGAATACGGATTAGAAAAAATATTCGAAGGAGCGCAGGATTTCCTACCATTATTAGGAACAGATTATGTAGAATTCTATGTAGGAAACGCAAAACAGTCTGCACATTATTATAAAACTGCTTTTGGTTATCAATCTTTGGCTTATGCCGGATTAGAAACGGGAGTCAGAGACAAAGCATCTTATGTTTTGAAACAAGACAAGATCAGAATTGTTTTGACGACGCCTTTAACTCAGGATTCTCCAATTCATGCACACCTTCAAAAACATGGCGACGGTGTAAAAGTGGCGGCACTTTGGGTCGAAGATGCCAGAAGTGCTTACGAAGAAACTATAAAACGCGGTGCTCGCTCGTTTATGGAACCAACTGTTGAGTCTGATGAGTTTGGAGAAGTGGTTCGTTCCGGAATTTACACTTACGGAGAAACCGTTCACATTTTTGTAGAAAGAAAAAACTACAACGGCGTTTTTCTGCCAGGTTACAAAGAATGGAAATCAGATTATAATCCGGCACCAACCGGATTGAAATACATTGATCACATGGTTGGAAATGTGGGCTGGAACGAAATGAACACTTGGGTTAAATTCTACGAAGAAGTAATGGGATTCGTAAATTTCCTTTCATTTGATGACAAACAAATCAATACTGAATATTCTGCTTTGATGAGTAAAGTTATGTCAAACGGAAACGGAAGAATTAAATTCCCCATCAACGAACCGGCAGAAGGAAAGAAAAAATCTCAAATTGAAGAATATTTAGATTTTTACGGAGGCCCCGGAATTCAGCACATCGCTATTGCGACAGATGATATTATTAAAACCGTTTCTGACCTAAAATCACGTGGCGTCGAATTTTTATCTGCTCCACCTCATACGTATTATCAGGCAATTCCTGAAAGATTAGGCGTACATATGGATATGATGAAAGAAGATTTGAACGAAATTGAAAAATTAGCGATCATGGTGGATGCCGATGAAGACGGTTACTTGTTACAAATTTTTACAAAGCCCGTTCAGGACAGACCCACACTTTTCTTCGAAATTATTCAAAGAATGGGTGCAAAAGGCTTCGGTGCTGGTAACTTTAAAGCCCTTTTTGAGTCAATTGAGAGAGAACAGGAATTGAGAGGAACATTATAAAAACGCAATATTTCTGCATAAAATCGATGAATTCTCTGTAAATGAGTGCTTTTTATGCAAATGTTATGTTAAACTTGCCTTTTGCTATTTGTTTTTTGAACTTTCTATATATCTTTGCACTCGCAAATCAGGAAGGGGTGGTTTCCTTCTGAATTGATATAAATTTCATAATTTATAGTTTTTTGGTTAGTTAATAGCATAAAAACTCAGTCATTCTTGACTGAGTTTTTTTGTTTTAGTACATTTGGAATAGAATTTGCATTTATTTATCTTTATAAAAGAATGTAAAAATTGTACTATGAAAAAAATCATCCTCATCATAATAATTCTCACTTCATTTAGTTTCGATACTCAAAAAGAAGACGCTTTTGGAACTGGAGAATACTTTAAATTTAGAATTCATTACGGAATCGTAAATGCCGGTTACGCCACCCTCGAAATTAAAGATGCCACAATCAACAACAAAAAAGTGCATCATGCTGTGGGTAAGGGCTATACAACCGGAATGTCTAAATTCTTTTTTAAAGTAGAAGATTTGTACGAAAGTTATTTTGACAAAGAAACCGGAAGTCCGTACAGATATATCAGAAAAATTGACGAAGGCGGTTATACCAAAAATCAGGAGGGAATTTTTAACCAAAATGAAAACAGGGTTTTGGTAAAAGATTATAAACGTAAAACCGAAAAAACAATTGTTATTACAGACAATGTTCAGGATATTATTTCGTCTTTTTACTATCTGAGAAATCATCCTAATATTGACAAACTTAAATCAGGAGACGCCATTACAATCGACATGTTTTTTGACGAAGAAATCACAAAATTTAAGTTAAAATATATAGGCCGTCAAGATATTACAACTAAATTTGGAACCGTTTCTACAATGGTCTTTAAGCCATTGGTACAAACAGGAAGAGTTTTTAAAGAAAAAGAAAGCGTAACTCTGTGGATAACAGACGACAATAACAAAGTTCCGGTTAGAATAAAGGCGGATCTTGCCGTTGGATCATTAAAGGCAGATCTCGACGAATATAAAGGATTAAAATATCCATTTAAAGTAAAAAAATAATGAACCTTACTGATCATTCAGAATCAATTCTAAAAGAAATTGACTTAAAATTCCAAGCTATAAACCAAAAAACTGAAGTTCAGTTAGAAGGATTACTTTGGTCAAAACCAATTACTTATTGGGATTATATTCAAACTGATGCTCTTTTAAATCTACAAATACAACGCACAACACTGCCTGATGAAATGGTTTTCATTATGTACCATCAGGTAAACGAACTACTATTTAAAATGATTTTGTGGGAAATAGATCAAATCGCTGACACACAAAATATTCAGGCTGCTTTTTTCAGCGAAAGATTATCCAGAGTTACACGTTATTTCGATATGCTGACCAACTCTTTCAGCATAATGGAAAACGGGATGGACATTGATCAATACATGAAATTCAGAAACACACTGACTCCGGCAAGTGGTTTTCAAAGCGCACAATATCGATTAATCGAATTTGCTTCGACAGATGTAATTAATTTAACAGATCGAAGATACAAGGATGGCTTTGATGAAAATACAGATTTAGAAACCAGTTTTGAACATTTGTATTGGCAGGCTGCAGGAAAAGATTATCATACCGGTGAAAAATCATACTTACTTAATGAGTTTGAAAAGAAATACAAAGAGCAGTTTTTGCGACAGATGGCTTCGTTTAAAACAAAAAATATCTGGCAGAAATTCACACAGCTTCCTCTTGAAGACCAGCAAAATACTGAGTTAATTGATGCAATGCGTCATTACGACAAAACAGTGAACATTACTTGGGTCATGCAGCACTTGAATACAGCAAGAAAATACATTTTAGAAAGCGGCAAAGGCAATGGTGAAGCGACCGGAGGCAGTGACTGGCAAAAATATATGCATCCAAAATACCAAAGACGCATCTTTTTTCCTAAATTGTGGACCGAAGATGAATTGTCCAATTGGGGAAATGAACCAACCACTTAATTTCCTACATAAAATTTAAAAGTTTGAAAAAAGCATTCGTAATTATAATAGTACTATTTTCAATATTTTCGTGTAAAAAAGACGAGCAAGAGATAGTAGCAACGAAAATTGTAAAACCAAAAGCTAAAAAAGTAGAGTTTGGTTTTAATTACGCTGATTTTAATATTCTTCAGGACACTATAAAAAAGGGAGATTCTTTTGGGTCGATCATCGAAGGCCAAAATATTGGAGATAAACAAGTTTATAGTATTGTTGAGCAAGTAAAAGATTCCTTTAATGTAAGAAGCATTCGCTACAATAAACCGTATACCATTCTTAGATCAAAAAATAAAACCAATAAATTAGAGATCTTTATTTATCAACCGGATGCATTAACTTATTATGTGGTAGATTTTAGAGACAGTATTGCAAAGGCCTATAAAAAAGTAAAACCGGTAACATTAAAACGCAAAATTATTGGAGGCGTTTTAAAAAGCTCATTATCTGAAACTTTGGGCAACGAAAGCGTAGAAACTGCTTTGGCCAGCAGAATTACAAAAGTATTTTCATGGTCAATTGACTTTTTTAAACTTAAAAAAGGAGACCGATACGGTTTAATCTTTACCGAACGTTTTATAAACGGCAAAACGTATGACGGTGTTGAAGAGCTCGAAGCTGCTTTTTTTGAATATAAAGGAAAAATCATTTATGCCTTTCCGTTTGAAAAAGATACTATTTCAGGAAAAGTAGAATATTATGATGATGAAGGCAAAACCCTGAAAAACTTTTTCTTAAAAACCCCGATTAAATTCAGCCGTATTACGTCAAGATTTACAATGAACAGATTTCATCCGGTACAGCACACCTGGAAAGCACACAAAGGAACAGATTATGCCGCACCAACCGGAACTCCAATATCCACAACGGCTTCGGGAGTTGTAGAAGCTACGGGATATACAGCCGGAAACGGAAATTTTGTAAAAGTAAAACATAACGCCACCTACTCTACGCAATATTTACACATGTCCAGAATTTTAGTAAAACGCGGACAGCGTGTAACACAAGGCCAAACCATAGGATTAGTAGGAAGTACAGGACTCGCTTCCGGACCTCACGTTTGCTACCGTTTCTGGAAAAACGGCATTCAGGTTGATGCACTTCGACTTAACCTTCCAACAGGAGAATCTTTGACAGGAAGCGATAAAACCCGTTTTGCGAAACAAATTGAACCTTTGAAAAGAGAATTAGACAGTATTGGAAATTTGTAATTAAGCTCCTCAATGAAATTGTAAGATCATTTTGCTGTCATCTTAAAGCGGAAAATCTTGGAGAACATTTTAAAATTCCACCTATTCTTAGTTACAATAAAATGCAAGTAACAGAAATAAAAATGCGCTGCTTACAGCAATTTCAGTGAAAGTTTCTCAGATAGATAACTATTGATCCTGCGACAGCAATTTTGGTAAATGAAAAGAGCCTTATTAATACTTTTGTCAACATTATGTATTGGATGTTCTCATTCGAAAGCTTTTATTTTACGTGATGAAGGAGAAAACAGATATTTTGTATTAGAGTCGATAAACAATGCGTTTGAGAAAAATCAAATTGCCCAATATCCATTAATTGTAATTAACGGAATTCCTTTTAGATACGACAAAAAGCAAGACACCATTATATTGCATTTAAAAAAATCAGACCTTATTAGTTTAGAATTTTTAAACCAAAACAGTAGTCGTATCATATATAATGAAAAAGAAAATGATGGCGCGATCATTATAACAACAAAAATTCAGACCAACAACCCATAAAACGTTTTCGTAACTAATTGTTATATAATTACGAACGAATACCCTATTAAAAGTTATTTCAGTATTTTTGTGATTCTAAAAAAAACTAAATCTTCAAAAAAATAAAAATGGCTTTAAACACAACAAACCCAACCGGGACTGAAGCGTGGAAAAATCTGCAAAACCACTATAACGCAATTCACGAAACTACGATACAAGAATTGTTTCAACAGGATAATGCCCGTGTTGAAAAATTCAATTTACAATGGAATGACTTTTTAGTCGATTATTCTAAAAACAATATCAGTCAGGAAACCGTTTCTCTTTTACTGGAATTAGCAAATTCTATTGGATTAAAAGATGCAATTTCGCAATATTTTGGCGGCGCAATAATCAACCAGACAGAGAATCGTGCTGTTTTACATACGGCTTTGCGCGCTCCTGAATCGGCAGTAATAAAAGTGGACGGAGAAAATGTAATTCCGGAAGTTTATGAGGTAAAAAATAAAATCAAAAAATTTACTGAGGAAGTTATTTCGGGTGAAAGAAAAGGATTTACCGGAAAAACTTTTACTGATATTGTAAATATCGGAATTGGAGGTTCAGATCTTGGCCCTGTTATGGCTGTTGAGGCTTTACAATTCTACAAAAATCACCTTAACACTCATTTCGTTTCGAATGTTGACGGCGACCACGTAAACGAAATAATCAAAAAATTAAATCCTGAAACAACTCTATTTTTAATTGTTTCTAAAACATTTACCACTCAGGAAACCTTATCCAACTCTGAAACGATCAAAGAATGGTTTTTGAAATCGGCTTCACAAGAAGACATTGCAAAACACTTTGTGGCAGTTTCAACTAATATTCAAAAAGTAACAGAATTCGGAATCAATCCGGACAATGTTTTCCCGATGTGGGATTGGGTTGGAGGCCGTTTTTCTTTATGGAGCGCTGTTGGTTTAAGCATTAGTTTAGCTGTTGGTTTTGATAATTACAATGAATTATTGAAAGGCGCTAACGAAATGGACGAGCATTTCAAATCGGCAGCATTTGACGAAAATATTCCGGTAATTTTAGCTTTATTAAGTGTTTGGTACAACAATTTCTTTGGTGCCGAAAGTGAAGCATTAATTCCGTACACTCAATATTTATCAAAACTGGCTCCTTATTTGCAGCAAGCCACGATGGAAAGTAACGGAAAAAGCGTTGGCCGTGACGGAAAACCTGTTAACTACCAAACCGGAACTATTATTTGGGGAGAACCCGGAACAAATTCGCAGCACGCGTTCTTTCAGTTAATTCATCAGGGAACAAAATTGATCCCAACTGATTTTATTGGATTTGTAAAACCGTTGTACGGAAATGAAGATCATCACAATAAATTAATGTCTAACTTTTTTGCCCAGACAGAAGCATTGTTAAACGGAAAAAGTGAAGCGCAAGTTCAGGCAGAATTTGACAAACAAGGACTTACCGCAGATAAAGCATCGTATTTACTGCCGTTTAAAGTTTTTACAGGAAACAAACCTACCAATACTATTTTAATTCAAAAGCTGACTCCAAAAACGCTGGGATCATTAATTGCTTTGTATGAGCATAAGATTTTTGTTCAGGGAATTATCTGGAATATTTTTAGTTATGACCAGTGGGGAGTAGAGTTAGGAAAGCAGCTTGCGAACTCTATTTTAGATGAAATAAATACTAAAACAGTAAATAATCATGATAGTTCAACTTCATTTTTACTAAATCACTTTTTGAAAAAGAAGTAGACACTTTGTTAAATGTTTATCACAACAAACTGAAACGCCTTGATTTAACAAACATTAAGGCGTTTTTTCTTATAAAAAAAGCAGTTAATACGTTAAAAAAACCCTTTATTGTAAGTACAGCATTACATGATTATGCAAATCATTATGATTTTAACAAAATATAGCATTGTAAATTCAAAGAATCATTATTTTATTTAAGGAAAAAAGAAAAAATCATTTTAATGCGCAGCACATTAAACAAAACTTTCTTTTCTTAACATTTTGATAACATTATCTGATTTTAATGTTATAATTTTGCCAAAAACAAATAACAAAAACAGATGAAAAAATTGTCAAAGTTTCTCTTAGTGCTTTTAGCATTTATTTATGCAGGAGATATTTATGCGCAAGGTAACACAACATCTTCTATCAATGGTGTTATCAACGATTCGCAAAACAAATCACTTCCGGGGGCAACGATTCTTGCGGTTCACGAAGCTTCAGGCAGCCGTTACTCTACAACTACGGATTTTGATGGACATTTTAGAATTTCTAACATGCGTGTTGGAGGTCCTTACAAAATCGAAGTTACGTACATAGGTTTTACTACCTATACTGAAACGGGAGTTTACCTACAACTTGGAGATTCCAAAAACTTAAAAATTATTCTTAAAGACGAAACTAACCAACTTAGTGAAGTTGTTGTCGTAGGAAAAAAAGATCCAACTTTTAACTCTAAAAAAACTGGATCTCAAACCGTAATCGATCACGACAAAATCAACGAATTACCTTCATTATCAAGAAATATTGCTGACTTTGCAAGACTGACACCACAAGCGCAAATGCGTTCAGATGATGTTATTTCAATTGGCGGTCAAAACAACAGATTTAATGCAATTTACATTGACGGAGCTGTAAACAATGACGTTTTCGGATTAGCTTCAAATGGTACAAATGGTGGACAAACTGGAGTAAGCCCGATTTCATTAGATGCAATTGAGCAATTTCAGGTGAGTGTATCTCCTTATGATGTAAAATTATCAGGATTTGCCGGAGGAGCAATTAGTGCAATTACTCGTTCAGGAACAAATAACTTTGATGGTTCTGCTTACTACTTATACAGAGACGAATCTTTAGCTGGAAAAACTCCACAAAAAGCTAGCGCTACTGCAGAAAGAAAAAAATTATCTGACTTTTCTGCTCAAACATATGGTGTAAGAGCTGCAGGAGCAATTACAAAAGACAAATTATTCTATTTCGTTAACTACGAAAGACAAGATAACGAAACACCTGCTCTTTTTGACATCAACAATTACACTGGTGCAATAGGAGTTAATGGTACAGCACCATATAGCGGCGCTCTTGCTCAAACAAGAATTGACGCTTTGACAGATCGTTTGAAAACTGTTTACGGTTACGATCCTGGTACTTACAACAATAACACAAGCACATTAGTAAGTGATAAATTCATTGCTAAAGTAGACTGGAACATTAACGATAACAACAAACTTTCTGTTAAAAACAGTTACGTTAAAGCAACAAACTTCTCACCATACCGTTCATCAGCAACAGCAATTAACTTTGTAAATGGTGCACAGGAATTTGTATCTACAACAAACTCGAGCTCTTTAGAGTTAAATACAAGATTTAGCAACAAATTCTCAAACAACCTTGTAATTGGTTACACATTTGTAAATGATGACAGAGATGCAGCAGGAAATCCTTTCCCTACTGTTGAGATCAGAGATGGTTCAGGAACAATTTACTTTGGAGCTGAAGCAAGCTCAACAGCAAACTTATTAAACCAAAGAACTTTAACAATTACTGACAACTTCGAGATTAATGCTGGAAAGCACAATATCTTAATTGGTACTCACAATGAATTAACTTACGCTAAAAACGTATTTATTTCAAGAAACTTTGGTGCATACAACTACAACAGTTATAATGATTTCATGAACAATGTTGCGCCAGCAAGATTTCGTTTAGGATACTCTTTAATTGGAGGTTCAGGAGATGACTCTCAAGGAGCTGCTGAATTTAACATGAATCAATTTGGATTATATGTTCAGGATAACATTAGAGTTTCTGACAACTTTAGAGTTTCTATCGGATTACGTGCTGATATGCCAGTTTGGGAAGATGGAACTGTAAATTCAGATTTTAACGACAGAACTATTCCATTATTGGAAGCTGCAGGAAAAGATCTTAAAGGTGCAAAAGTTGGTCAGCCAATTAAAAACACAGTACATTTCTCTCCTAGAGTAGGATTTAACTATGATGTAAACGGAGATAAAGAAACTCAAGTACGTGGTGGTATTGGTGTATTTACATCAAGAGTACCATTAGTATGGCCAGGTGGAGCTTATAACAACTACGGAATGGGACAAAACAGTATTGATACCAATCTTGGTGGTACTAAACCTCTTTTCAATCCTAATACAGCTATTGACAGCCAGCTTTACTATAATGGTGTAGCTTTAGGACCAACTCCTGGAAGTGGAAAAGTTGGTGGAAACATTGACTTATTTGCTAAAGATTTCAAATTACCACAAGTATTAAAAACTAGTATTGGTTTTGACCGTAAACTTCCTGGTGGATTAGTATTGACAGCTGAGGCGATCTGGAACGAAAACCTAAACTCAATTCAATATCAAAACTTAAACCTTGCAGGTCCTCAAACTTACACTACTGGTGCTGACGTTAGACCAATGTACAATAACGTACTTGTTGATAAAACATATTCAGGTATTTATTTAGGTTCAAACAAAAAAGCAGGAAGCGCTTGGAATACGAACTTAACATTGACAAAATATTTCCAATCAGATTTTATTGATGCCAATATTTCTGCCACATATTCTTATGGAGAATCTAATGTTTGGATGGATGCTACAAGTTCTCAAAACAGCTCTCAATGGCAATACATGGAAACTGTTAACGGTTCTAATGCAATTTCTGGAGTTTCAAGATCTGATTTTGATCAGGGATCAAGAGTTATGGCTAACTCTTCTATTAAATTCAAATGGAATAACCACATAAAAACTACAATTGGTTTATACTATGAAGGTGCTCAAGGAACACCAATTAGTTATGTTTATAATGATTTAGGACGAATCATGAAAGACAGTAACCAAAACTCTGCTTTAGTTTTCGTACCAGCTAAAAGAAGTGACATTAACTTAGTTGCAACTCCAGCTTTAACTGTAGACCAGCAATGGGCAGCTCTTGATGCTTACATCTCAAGCAATGAGTACTTAAACAGCAGAAGAGGTAAATATGCAGAACGTAACGGAGATCGTTTAGACTGGAACCATGTTGTTGACTTAAAATTAGCACAGGAATTTAAAATTAACGTAGGTAATAAAAGTCATAAATTAGAGTTTACTGCTGACGTTTTTAACTTCACTAACTTAATCAACAAAAACTGGGGAAGAAGATACTTTGCAACAAATGATCAGGTATTGTTACTTAACCAGGTAGGTTTCTTAGCGAATGGAACAACTCCAACATTTAACTTTAATCCGGCTGTAGCTAATAGTGTTAACCAAATCGATGATGTTGGTTTACAATCAGCAAGATGGCAGATGCAAGTTGGAGCGAGATATTCTTTCAACTAATAAGAACCAAAATAAATAATAAAAACGGCATTGACTTTTAGTTTAATGCCGTTTTTTTATGCCCTTTTTTGCTATATTTGTTTTAATAAAAATTATTATTTATGTACCATTTTTTACAAAAATTCCATTCTGGCTGGGCTTATTTGGCATTAGTTCTTTTATTAGCCGCAGTTGTAAATGCTATTATTGGTTTGACTTCTAAAAAAGAATTTACAGCCAAAGACCGCAAGATTGCTCTTTTTGCCTTAATCGGAACACACACACAATTATTGATTGGTTTAATACTTTATTTTGTATCTCCATTAGGAAAAGCTGCGTTTGGACAAATGTCTAATGCTGAACTTAGACTAACTTCATTAGAGCATCCATTAGTTAATCTTATCGCCATTGTTTTAATTACTATCGGATGGTCTAAACATAAAAAACTAATCAATAGCGAAGCAAAATTCAAAACTTTTGCTGCTTTTTACGGATTAGGGTTATTGCTTATTTTAAGTAGGATACCCTGGAATCTATGGTTCTAAAAAACCAGAAAAAACCCTAAATTTGTAGGGTTTTTTTTATCTCGGCATATTATTTGTACAAACTCCCCAAGTCTGAAAAAAAATAACCCATGAGAATTAAAAAAAACATCATAGTTAGTGGATTCACACTAACTTTATTAAGCTGTTTTACGTATGTCATCAGTCAAACGAAGCCAGTAACCGAACCTAAAGTTGCTCAAGACACCGTAAAAACTGTAAAACCCAATATAGTCGCATTACCTACCGATTCTATTTTTACAGACAAAGGATTAAGATTAAAATCATATAAAACAAACGCACACGCCTCGTACTATGCGGATAAATTTACCGGACGAAAAACCGCAGACGGCAGTAGATTTGACAATAACAAATATACCGCTGCACATAAAAAACTTCCTTTTGGCACCAGAATAAAAGTGACCAATGAAGCAAACGGAAAATTTGTAATTGTAAAAATTACTGATCGCGGCCCATTTGTAAAAACACGAGAACTAGACCTTTCTAAAAGAGCTTTTATGGAAATCACCAAAAGCAAAGGCGCAGGCGCCATGAAAGTGACAATCGAAAAAATTATAGAATAAAAAAAGTCCCGTTATTAACGGGACTTTTTTGTTATACAAATTTTCTAATACTCATAATCACGCCTGTGTGAATTCCTTCGTGATAATTATTAAAGGCCAGCGCTCCGTTTATATCTTTAAGCGTATTTCCTAAACTGGTTGTATATTCATGAAAATTAACAAATATACCATTACTGTAATCTTCTTGTGCCTGGTGCAGTGTCGTAGAAAGTAACGTTTTAATTTCATCAAACTCTTCTTGCGAAACATCTCCTTCCGGCTTTGCTCCTTTTGAATATTTCAGAATAAACTCTTTAGAAACCATTGCCGGCAGTCCCGAAAGTTTATAAACCAAGGCCTGCTGCACAGCAACACAATGTGCAGCATTCCAAATAATATTATTATTAAAACCCTCAGGGATTTTATTTAGTTGTTCTAACGAATAATTATCTAAAATATTTAGAAGAACTTGACGAATGGTTTTCTGCGTTTCAAAAACTGCACTCATAATAGATTTTTTTTTATAAAATTAGGCATTTTTGCATTCAAATGAATTTTCTTTGCAATCACTTAAATTAAAATTATGAACAAGATATATTACCTGGCTTCTTGCGATACGTGCCGCAAAATCATCAAAAGCCTGCCAAAAGACAACAACTTAGTTTTTCACGATATCAAACAAAACCCGATTACGGAGGAGGAACTTGACGAGATGTACAAGCTTGCGGGAAGCTATGAAGCGTTATTCAGCAAAAAAGCGCAGTTGTACAAATCGATGGATTTGAAAAACAAATCTTTGACTGAGGAAGATTATAAAAAGCACATTTTAGAACATTATACTTTTATCAGCCGTCCGGTTTTTATTATTGATGAAAAAATTTACATTGGCAATACACAGCCTGTGACATTGCAGGTTACGAAGGCTTTACAGAAATAACCTAAAAGTTCTAATGAATTTAGGGTTTGCGTTAGGGATAGAAGCGGCAATCCTTTTTTTGAGCTTTTTCTGCTCAAAAAAAGATTGGGAGCGGATAGCCCGACCGGAGGGAACGCCCAAAAAATATTAGAATTTTGATTCAAAAAAGTTAACCATAAATTTCGACAAATTTTATTTTTTTTTATTTGAATTCTGAAAATATTTTCGAAGTTAGCCTGGAAAAAATTTGTGGGAATTTGTGAAATTTGCGGTAAAAAGCTTTATACAAAGCTGACTTTAACAGATTAGCGATTTACAACCCAAGACTGCAAAGTTTTATTTATCTTTGCAGTCTTTATACTCAATTATATGATACAATCTATGACAGGGTTTGGCAAAGCTTCTTTGCAATTGCCTACAAAAAAAATTACCGTCGAAGTAAAATCCTTAAATAGTAAAGGTTTAGATTTAAACGTTAGAATGCCGTCGCTTTATCGCGAAATGGAACTGGGTTTAAGAACTCAAATTGCCGCGAAACTAGAGAGAGGAAAGATTGATTTCGGAATTTACATTGAAAGTACTTCTGAACAAACTTCTACGAAAGTAAATGTTCCTGTTGTAAAAAATTATATTGCGCAGCTGAAAGAGGTGTATCCGGATGCTGATGAAACGGAGTTAATGAAAATGGCCGTTCGTATGCCGGACACATTAAAAACAGAACGCGAGGAAATTGACGAAAATGACTGGGAGCAAATTCAGGTTATTATTGAAGAAGCTTTACAAAATATTTTAACTTTTAGAAAAGACGAAGGTGAATCGCTTGAAAAAGAATTCAATCTTAGAATTGGAAATATCCGTCAGTATATGAATGATGCGCTGGCACTTGATCCGGAGCGCGTTCAGGCTATTAAAGATCGCTTGCAGACTGCAATTGCTGAATTGCAGGTGAATGTCGATGAAAACCGGTTCGAACAGGAATTGATTTATTATTTAGAAAAACTGGATATTACGGAAGAAAAAGTGCGTTTAACGAATCATTTAGACTATTTCCTAGAAACCATAGAAGGAACGGAAGCTAATGGCCGTAAACTTGGATTTATTACGCAGGAAATGGGCCGTGAGATCAATACAATGGGTTCTAAATCGAATCACGCTCAAATGCAGAAATTGGTGGTGATGATGAAGGATGAATTGGAAAAGATTAAAGAACAGGTTTTGAATGTCCTTTAGACGCTTTAAGCTATAGGCAAAATTGAAGACTTCAAAAATAAAGGCTTAAAGCTTACGGCCTAAAGCTTAAAGCAAAAAATAAAGCATAAATAATGAACAAAGGAAAATTAATTGTTTTCTCAGCACCTTCGGGATCAGGCAAAACAACTATAGTAAGACATTTACTTGGGAAAGAAGATTTAAATTTAGAATTTTCGATCTCAGCGGCTTCTCGCGACCCACGCGGAGAGGAACAACACGGAAAAGATTATTATTTTATTTCGCTGGAGGAATTTAAAAAGCACATTAAAGCTGAAGATTTCCTGGAATGGGAAGAAGTATATCGTGATAATTTTTACGGTACATTGAAAGCTGAAATTGAGCGTATCTGGGCTTTAGGAAAAAACGTGATTTTTGATATTGATGTTTCAGGCGGCCTGCGTATCAAACATAAATTTCCGGAACAGACTTTAGCCGTTTTTGTAAAACCTCCAAGTGTTGACGAACTAAAACGCCGACTAAAAGAACGCTCTACCGAAAGTGAAGACAAAATTAATATGCGTATTGCAAAAGCTTCTGTCGAATTAGCTACGGCTCCTCAGTTTGATACGATTATTAAAAACTACGATTTAGATACTGCTAAAGAAGAAGCATATCAATTGGTAAAGGATTTTGTGAATAAATAGTTATTACACTGAGATTCATAAAGAAAAAACACAGAGATTCACAAAGTTTTAAACTATAACTTTGTGAATCTTTGCGAAAACTCTGTGAATCTCTGCGAAACAAACCAAAAATGAAAATAGGTCTTTATTTCGGAACATATAATCCCATTCATGTTGGTCATATGATTATTGCCAATCACATGGCGGAGTTTGCCGACTTAGATCAGGTTTGGATGGTCGTTACGCCTCACAATCCGTTAAAAAAGAAAGCGACTTTATTAGAAGACCATCATCGTTTGCAAATGGTTTATCTGGCAACAGAAGATTATCCGAAAATTAAACCTTCGGATATTGAGTTTAAATTACCTCAGCCTAATTATACAGTTGTTACATTAGCGCATTTGCAGGAGAAATATCCAAACAACGAATTTTCATTGATAATGGGCGAAGACAATTTGAAAACGCTTCATAAATGGAAAAACTACGAGGTTATTTTAGACAATCATGCTATTTATGTTTATCCGAGAATTTCTGAAGAACCGGAAAACATTGAATTAAAATCACATCCAAAAATTCATGTAATCGATGCGCCGATTGTAGAGATTTCTTCTACTTTTATCAGAAACAGTATTAAGGAAGGTAAAAATATTCAGCCTTTACTTCCTCCAAAAGTTTGGGAATATATTGATCATAATAATTTCTATAAGAAATAAATGTCGTTTACCGCTTCTATTTTTATTCCGCAAAAGCCGAAAGGTTTTAATTTAACCAGATCAGAAAAACTTTGTTGGTATTCTCTTGGGGTGTTAGTACTATATTCATTACCTATGTTATTCATTGAGAATTATTTTGATTATAGATTTCCTCAATGGGCTTATTATCCAGCACTTCTTATTTTTCTATTAAATTTTAGCAGTTATTTTATTAGAATAACCGAATTTGAAAATCTTAATGGCCATTTTGATGGGACAATTTTATTTAAAGAAGATTTCTTAATTCTAAATGAAAGTGAATACAAATATTCAGAATTAGAAAATTTGGTCATTTGCGGAAATTCTTTCTCTGGAGAAAAAACAAAAAATTACAGATATGGGCCAATGTATGGAAATGGTATCGAAAATTTAATCTCATTTACTCATGATGGATTTAAAGTCGAAAAATATTTTCAATTAAATTCGGAACGTCATCTTAATGAATTGCAAGCAACCTTAATTCACATTATTACCTGCGAAAAAATTCCTTATAGAAGAGAATACTTAAACTTTATTAATGAAGAGCATCGATCATTTATGCTTTTTGAATTATTTATCGGAAAATTGATAAAGGAAAAAAGAATCGAATTTCAAGATGGGATTCGCTTAATTGGACTTAAACCAAAAGAAGCTGAAGATTTTAAAACAAGGCATAGCCTTAAATAAAAAAGCCTGAATTAAAAATTCAGGCTTTTCATTTTTTATAGCGTAACGCCGATTTGAGCTTTAACTCTTGTTCTAATCTCACTTAGCGATTGATCAATTAAAAGTTTTCCATCTCTGAAAACTTCTTTTAATTCTCCTTGTTTTTCTTCTTCCCATGAAACATTGTCTTTTAGATGATAAACGCCGTTTACTAAATCAATTCTCATTAAGCCTTTGGCTGATTTTTTAGTTCCGTCATCTGTAATTGGATCTTTAAAGATTGCCCTTCCCTCGCCATCTACTTCTCCATACGTTGCTTTCATGGCAAAACCAAACGTATCTCTGGTATTGTATTGGTAGGTAAAAGATCCTATTCCTAAAACTACGTTTGTAGATGCAAAACCTTTAGCTTTTAATCTTTCACAAATCTGGATTGATCTGGCCACGGTAATACTATCGCCGTAAATAGCGCCAATTTGAGGTATAAGCTCTTTAAATCCTTTTGCATTGGTAGTTCCTCCAAAAACATTCCAAAGCAGCTCAATAACGCCTTGTTTCTCTTCTTCCGTTTTTCCGTTTGGATTACCACAGATAATATCAACCGGATCACCGCTGTCAGGACGAATCACTACTTTACCTTCTCTTGCAATAATATCTTCTTTTAAACGAGGCAGGTAATCGGTTAAAACTTTCCATAAATCCCAGGTATCCGAAACGATCGAAACGATACCTTTTGGATAAACTTCTGTAATTAATCTTTTAAAGGTTTCGCATTCGCCTTCAGTAGTTCCCATACACATTACAGAATGTTCGGTTGCCGCGACAGAGCCTGCGATTAATTCTGAATCAGAATTGGCCTTGTAATATTCCTCAAAGAAATCAATAGCCGGAATTGTATCTGAACCTGTAAAACTCAACAAATGCCCGGCTGCAGAAGTTACGGCTGCTTCAATACCTCCCATTCCTCTCATCGAAAAATCATGGGCCTGCCAGTCTACAAATTCCGGTACTGAAGATGTCTCTTCAGCATATTTATCTAAAACTTTTCTATATTCCTTAGCAATAGTAGCTGAGTTGCAAGGAAGCCAGACCACCGCAGAAAGAAGCGTTTCGAAATAATTTGTCAGCCAGAAAAACTCCGGAATGGTATTGTACATTGTAAACATTGGCACTCGCAAAGGCACGCTTACTCCTTCGGGTAAAGCTTTAAAAACCATTGGGATATAGCCTAAATCATGCAAATCTTCGATATGTTTTGTTCCGACTTGATTTTCACCCAAATAATTATTGATTCTTCTTTTGTATTTATTCACTACTTCTTCTTTTGATTTTTTGAAGAAAAATTCTTCGAAATCATGAATAATATATTTTTTGATAAAATACTGCAATCCAAAAAACACAACCTCATCAAGACCTTCAATTCTTGATTTACGAGGTGTCCAGTTAGAATATACTAATGTGGTATTGTCCGGATATTGCCTTCTGTGGTCAACTTTGTAACCGTCTGTTAATAATAATGGATTCATATTATTTTATTTTAGTAAATTTTGGATTAATTGTTCTAATGTTTGAAATTGTTCTACCGAATATCTGTCACATACAATATCAATATTCCCTTTTCGCCAAAAGTTGTCTTCTACGACTACTTTCATTTTATTGGATTGGGCATAAAGTCCGAACTCAAGCAAAGATATTGGCGACATTGTATTTCCTGCAAAATACATAATAATTATGTCTGCTTTTTCTAATGCATTCAGTTCCCAACTGACCTGTTCTTTAAAATTATCATTTTCGATGGTTTGTGACCAGCTGCTGTCCCACTCACTTCTTCTTGGATTAAAGATAATATAATCATCTTGTAACAATTCCTCACAGCGTTTCTGCCAGTTTATTGCCTTGTCCATTTCAATAGAGCCAGCGAGAAAAATGGTTTTTATGTCATTTTGCAGTGGAATATCTTCGGGGGCTTTGTAAATTCTTTTCATAACGGAAACTGAATATATTGTATAGGAACTTCATCTGTCAGCCAAACCTTATTTTCAGACAAATAAAATTTAAATCCGTCCTTAAACATTTGGCCGCTTTTAATGGTTAAAATTTGAGGAACTCCTCTTCTTCCTCCAACTTTAATAGCCGTTTCTCTATCTTTTGAAAGATGCACATGCTGACGGCTCATTTTCTGCAAACCTTCTTTTTTAATGTTCTCCAGAAATTTCTCAACCGTTCCGTGATATAAAAACTCGGAAGGTTCGGCTTCTTCTAAATCTAGTTCAACAGAAATCGAATGTCCCTGACTTGCCCTGATTTTTGTTTTATCTTCATTAAAAGTAAAACGTTTTTTATCGTTATTTTCTACAACATAGTCAAGAAGCTCTCCAGTCATTTGATTTTGGCTTCCCTTTTTATTGCATTTTTCAATTAATTCTTCCACATCTGCCCAGCCGTTTTCGTCTAATTGTAATCCGATAGTTTCAGGCGAATGTCTGAGTACCAGACTTAAAAACTTGCTAACGCTTTTTGCTGTTTTTTCATTCATGTTTTTGTTTTTAAAGGTTCCAGCCTCCTAATATCTCTTTATAAATTTCATAACTCTCGTCATCAAAACAAACAAAAATTACTTTGTCCAGCTCTGAAATTTTATCGAAATTTTTAACTGATCTTATTGCAATTTCAGCTGCTTTATCTTTTGGAAATCTATAAATTCCTGTGCTAATACCAGGAAAAGCAAGTGTTTTAATCACATTCTGAACAGCGAGTTCCAAGCTGTTTTGGTAACATTCTGACAGCAATTTTGACTTTTCTTCTTTATCACCATTCCAAACGGGGCCAACAGTATGAATTACATATTTTGAAGGTAAATTACCAGCCGTCGTGATGACTGCTTCTCCAACCTTACAGCCGCCTTGCTTATTTCGAATTTGGATGCATTCGTCTAAAATAGCTTTTCCTCCTTTTCTATGAATTGCGCCGTCAACGCCACCTCCGCCAAGTAAAGAAGTATTTGCTGCATTTACAATTGCATCAACTTGAATTTCTGTTATATCGGCTTTGAGAATTTCTATTTCCATAATCCTATTTATTTCAATTCATCCCTAACTTCCATCAAAGCAAATCCTAAAAGATTTAAACCCTGCCATTTCTCCGGATCCAAAACATCTTTGTGATCACCAGCCATACCAATTCCCCAAATGGCATCGACAGGACTGGCTTCTACTAAAACCCGGTCTTTTGTACTGAGTAAGAATGTTTTTAACTCCGGATTTTGACTGAATTTATGATAATTCCCTTGTTTCACAATGTCGTATCTCGCGGCAAGCCAAAGATTTTCATTATAATTTTTTACTTCTCTTCCTGATTTTTTGGCCTCGGCAGGAGATTTTGCCTGAAGAATTTTCTCCAAAACTTCATTGTCCTTAAACAATTCGGCTTTTTGGGCCATCATCCAGTGTTCTGCAGTTTTGTAAATCACTTTATCGACTTCAAAAGAGCTCAGCCACCACTGACTAAAACAGGTTTTAGAAATGCTTCCGTCTTTATTGGGCTGATGTCCCCAGAAAAATAAAAATTTACTTTCTGAGTTTATATTTTCTATCGTATATTTCATTTTTTCTCTTATTGAAACAAAGAAGTCAGCTGTTTAAAATCTTTAGAATCTGGTGAAAATGATCCGTAAATTTCAGTAAACTCAGTTGTTAGTTTTTCGAATTCATAGTCTTTTTCAATCTGATCCATACAGGTCACCACCAAATTTCTTTTTGCTTTTGAACTATAAGCTGCATCTAATTTTAAGCTGTAATTTAAAAGGCCATAATCTAATTCGCCGGTTCTGAATTCTTTTTGAAAATCGTTGTAAACGCAGGTTTCTTCTTCGTTGTTTTTTAATTTCAATTCTGTTTCATTGCTCATCCAGCCGCTGCCGTGACGCGTTGCATAACTTCTGGTCACATAATACAGTTCGACAGCCGTAATTTGTAACTTTTGACAGATTTCAACTGCATTTTTTGAGGTTGTATTGGCGTACGTAACATTCGGAAAAACGCCGTGATCCATATCGAGCAGAATGCCCTGGCTTCCTTCAAAAATAAAATTCGAATACTTTTCTAAGAAGCTGTAATCGCTGATGTTCCATTTTATTTTATCGATGATTTGTAAGTAATGATCTACTTCTGCATCGATTTCACTTTCATTTAAAAAACCGTAGTAATAAGCGATTTTCTCCAGTTTCTCAAAGAGCATTTGTCTTGGCGCAATCAAATCTATGGCGTACAATTTGTACGGACCTTCGTTACGTTTCATGGTGGCTCCAACTCCTTTTCCGCAGGTTCCGTGATCCAGATTTCTAACGTTGTTTCTGTTTTGCCAAACATCAAATGGCGTTGTTATTTTGGCTAACGGATGAATATGAAGTTCAGTATTGCCGCCTTGTGCTTCCAATTCTATTTTTTCATTAAATAGAAAAACAGGATGAATCGTGCAATGTTCGCTATAATAAGAAGGCAGACCCCGAAGCGCACCGCTGGCAAAACTGGAATGAACGTGCTTTTTATCGCCAATCATTACGGTATGTGCCGCCTGTTGCCCTCCTGAAAACCGAATAACTATAGATTCAGGATTTTGTTTCGCCAGAAAATCTGTTGTAATGCCTTTTCCTTCATCACCAAATCCTAAACCTATAACTATTTGAGCTGTTTTCATTTTATAGCATTTCAATATTATCTAATCCGTCAAGCGGAGTTGTTCCTAAACCTAATCCTGAACTTTTATGTTTATCGCAGATTATTTTCTTGATTACATTCGGGATTTCTTTATGATCATGAATAGACAAACAGTTTTGTCCCAGTAATTCTTTCCAGTCGACATCAGCATCAATCGCTTGTCCTGAATGCAGTACACTTATGTGGTATACATCGTATCTTTTTTGGGCTTCTGCCAATAATTCAAGATGCGTATAAGTCTGTTGTCCCTGCCCCATAATTTCTTTTATTGCCGATGCCGGAAGCGTTTTTAAGCCCGGCTCATCGCCTACTGTAAACAACAATCCTTTTTGTCCTCTTTTTTCAAAAGCATCGGTTTTAGTATGAAAGGCTGCAAAATACCAGGCCAATAAATAACTTTCTCCTGCATTGCCGCCACCGCCGCCTTCAATATAAGTTCTCGTCAGCCACATGTCCAGTTCTTCATCGCCAGATTCAAATTGTCCTACCTGTAACGGATATCTGTCGCATTCATGATCTCCGATTCCTAAAAATAAAAGTGCCGGATCAGGAACGCCGCCCTGAATAATGCCTCCCATTAATTTTGGAAGTCCTTCTTTGATCAGTTCGTGCGGAATATGTCCCATACTTCCCGTAACGTCCAGTCCTAAAATAATAGGAACTGTGTTGGGATGAACTTCTGAATCTCTCGCTTCTCTAAAAAGTACTCCGTTTGGATTCATTGATTCATGCGCCATTCGCAACGCATTTTGTGTAAATATCTCACCAGCAGATTTGCTGGCATAACCTACTTTTTTTGCTCTGCTTTCGCGAGCACCGAAATCATATCTTGTACCTCCCATGACTAAAATGTTTTACCAAATAAATACTCAAATCTCTTTTTTGTTACTTCAAACTGGATATTTAAATTTCTGATGGTCAGCGCAAGCTCCATATCTTTCTGCACAAAAGCTTCTGGCTGAAAATCGGCAAAGGTTAAACTGTTTTTATCCAGCGGACTAATATCGATAAGTCCTTCTTGTTCTCTTTCGAGTCTTTTTATTTTTAATTCAATGTCTTCAACTCGACGTCTGTAAATTAATTCAGAATCCGCGCCAATTGTTCTGGCTCTGTCTTCTCTAATCTGATCATTGTTTCTTTTTAAAGATTCAATAAATCTTGGTTTTAAATCATCGCTCATGGTTTTTTGTGTTTTTGTTTCAGGTTATGCACTTAACTTGAAACGGTTAATAGCATTTTTTTTGTTTCAGGTTTCAGGTTTCACGTTCTCTACAGCAACTTGAAACCTGAAACTTGAAACTTTTAAACTAAAGTATCTAGTCCGATTACCGTAACATTTTCGCCTTCGAAGTCTTTTACAGAATTGGTTGTAAAGATTTTATCAAAACAATCTAAAACTTCAAAACCTTTATTAAAAATTCCGTGGCTTACGGCTAAGTATAATTTACCGGCATTTTTCTTTTTTAATTCTTCGGCCAGACCTACAAAAGTCCCGCCGCCGTCGCAGATATCATCCACAATTAAACAATCCATTCCGTTTAAATCATCTTCGTACACTTTAAAACCAGATAATTTTCCGGTTTTTACGTCACGGCTTTTGCTGCATTCTACCACATCTACGCCGCCTAAAAATTCAGACACTTTATAGATTTTCTTTAAAGCGCCACCGTCTGGTGAAATCAATTTTACGTTTTCGCCAATTACGTTTAAAACTTGCTGGATAAAAGTATGATTCGGAATCACTTCGCAATTGTTTACCAATGCCGGCGTTACCTCAGAATGCGCATCAAAAACAAAAACTTTATTCAATTGAAGCGTATTGATAATATCAGCGTAGACTTTTACAGATAGAGATTCTCCTTTGATCATGACACGATCTTGTCGTGCAGCCGGGAAATACGGAATGAACAAATCGATTACTTTAACATCCATTCTGCGTAAAGCGTCAACCGTAATACACAACAATCCTAAATCGTTGAATGAATTTAATCGGTGTGTAATGGTTACTTTCTCATTGCGATCAAAATCAGGATTGATTTTAATGTGAGGTTCTCCTCCAGAAAATGTGAAACTTTGAAATTTGATTTCTTCCTGATTAGTTAAAGGAGTGAATTTTGGGTCTAGGTTAAGTATCATAGTTTTATATTTTGCGTTAATTATACGCAAATGTAGAATTTAATTTTTAATAAACAATTTTATTTTGTGTAAAATTTACGCAAACTTGTGTTTTTTATTTTTTAGCCACAGATTTTACTGATTACAATGATTTTTACAAACCATTAAAAGAGTAAGAAATTAAGATATGCTGCTTAATGAAACTTACTTTATTGATGGTAAAAGTCAATGCATCTATGTTCTTAATTACATAATGCTTATTCCTTAAAATATTCTTTTGCGAGCTTTTGAGCGATTAATTTTCGCTTTTCTTTTGTCGCATCATCTTCACTTTCAAAGGCTTTAACCATTTTTTGTCCTTTTGTGCCAATTCTGCCATACTGAACAATTACATTTTTACCTTCTGAACAAATTTCCCAGAATTTATTGCTTCCGTTTGATGTATTCAAATATCTTTCAAAAGTAATCGTACTGTCTGATGCTGCCTGAATGTCATTATTTGGAATATCATTTTCAATTTCAATGGTACTTTCATCCATTTCAACTTCATCAAAAAACAATTCGTTATTCAATGAAGCTGCCATCATTTTCAGCACTCTTGGTTTATTTTCAATCCAGTCTTTCGAATAAATCTGGCAGACCTTCCAGCCGTTCGTTTTCAAAATTTCAGGCCTCAGGAGATATTGCTCTAAAATATCACTGTTTCCATAATGAAGATCATCATCAATCATAATTCCTAAAACAAACTCCTCGTCTTCTTTGGATTTTTTGATTCCCAAATGACATTTAAATTTACTCTGACCGATATTTTTGGAGGCAAAATAGCCCATTTTCTCTACTTCTGCCTGAACCTGATCGGCGATTAAACTCGATGTTTCAATTTTGTTTTTACTGTTGATTGAATTCAGAACGTTATTGGCTGCTTCCAGTTGTCCCAAGCTGATCAGCTCTGCATATTGAAGGTATTTTCTAAAGTAATTCGCGCCTTCGTTGTATTCGTTTTTAATGTCGGTATATTTTATAGAAGTCACGACACACATACTTTTCTTGGCTCTGGAGAAAATTACGTTCAGGCGTTTTTCACCGCCGCGTTTGTTGATTGGTCCAAAATTCATCAACATTTTCCCCTGCGGATTATACCCGTAACACGTACTCATAATGATAATGTCGCGTTCGTCTCCCTGCACGTTTTCGAGATTCTTTACAAAAAGCCCCACAAATTGGTTGTTTTCAATGCGTTTGTATTCTTCTTCAATCAGGTTTTCAAAAACTTTATCTTCAATACAAATATTTTCTATTGCGGTTTCAATCTCATTTTGCTGTTCCATCGAGAAAGCTACGATCCCGATACTTTGTTCTTTATTCTGAATCAAAAGTTCACGCACCATATTTGCGATATATGCCGCTTCTTTTGTATTAGAACGCGCGTTGTACACTCCTTTTTGAATATAATGATAGGATATTGGCTTAGTAAATAAATGTTCCAGATTATTTTTGGCCTCTTTTACATCGTCTACAATTATGGCTTCGCCCACTTTGCTGTGATCTTTTAAATCCGGAATCGTCAATAATTTACTGTCATAAAATGAAGCGTTCGAGAAACCAATTAAAGCTTCATGTTTACTGCGGTAATGCCAGCCCAGCATTATGGATGGAAATTTGCGCGCGCCCTGCGTCAGGAAGCTGTCGGCATCTAAAGAAAAATAATCATTATCTTCAGCTGTTGCCTCGGTCCATAAATCGTCCTGGTTTCCGGATGAACTTCCAAAGAAATTACTTGGCGGCATCTGCATTTCATCGCCCACAATTATAGTTTGTCTGGCTCTATAAATCGGCACCAATCCTTCTTCGAGCGTAATCTGGCTCGCTTCGTCAAAAATAACAACATCAAAATAGTTTTCGTCAAGCGGTAAAGTGTCTGAAACACTCAACGGACTCATGAGCCAAACGGGTTTTATTTCGCGGATAATTTGTCCGGAATCTGAAGAAGCTAATTCGCGGATCGACTTGAATCGAATGCTTTTGCTGAATTCATTTTCGAGAATTTTTCTTCCTTCGGTAATTGATTTTTTACTTTCTTTTTGTTCCGATGTCATTCCGGAAACGGACATTTCAGACGTTAAAATCAATTCTTTCAGGTTGCTGATTTGTTTTGCAATGATGTATTTTCCGTTTAATTCTAATAAATCGGCATACATTTTTTTCACTTTTTGAATGGAAGTGTGCAGCAAATCCATATTGAATTTTTTATGCGTATAATGAATCGCATAATATTTTTCTAAAGATCTTTCGGCCAAAGTAATTTTCAGATGTTCAAGCGGGATTTTCTTCGACTTTAATAATTGAATGACCGACGGATTTAAATCCTGAATTTCATCAAAGAAAGAAGCGTACAAATCAAAATACATTTTCTTCGAGTTAATCGCCGTAATTTCATTTTCGATCTCAGAAAGGCTCAAATTTTCATAATTTTCGATGCTGTCCACTAAAGAAGAATTCACTTTTAAGAACAAATCCTTGATTGCCGACACTTCTTTTCGTTCTGATGGATTCAGTTTTTCAGCAAAGCTTAAAATCGTTTCATCCATTTCCTTTTTAAGCGTTTCTGTATGGTATTTTAATTCGAATAAATCACCAAGGTTGTACTTGCTTTCGAAATCACTTTTTAAAGTATTGAATTTTTCTTCCTGTTCAAATTGCGCCAGATAGTTTTCAAGAATAACAGATAAACTTGGTTTTACAGCATGTTTACTAAGATCATATACCGCCATAATTTCACTTTTTGTCTTTTTATAATCGGAACTTATAAAATTAAAAAAGCTGTTTTCATTTTTTCTGATGATTTCTAAAGCTGTTTTTGCATCGGTTTCTGATATCGTGCTGCTCCAATACGGATATTGTTTCGCCAGCTTTTCGATATCGCTTCTCAATTTCAGCAAGGTTTGCACATCATTTTCAAGTGATCTGAAAAGACTGCTGTTGGGCTCTAATAATTCTGATTTATCATTATCAAAATAAATAAAAGCCGCTATTGCTTTTCGCAGAAATCTTTGAATCTCAAAAAACGTATCTACTTCTCTCGGGATCGATACAAAATCCAATCGCTCTGAAATGTTTTCCAGTATTGCCTGACTATTTTCGAGATCTTTTCTCAAATCTGAAATATGCTGATATTTACGAAATACATCCATTTTTAAAAAACGAAACGGATGCACAGCGAAAAACTCAGATTGATTGGTTTCCTGATTGATCTCGAATAATTTTTCGAATAATTCGCGATGCGTGTTCCAATCCTGCAGCCCCGCATGATCATCGAGCATATTCAAATTATCTAATAATGCTGTATGCGAATTCGAAACCAAAACATCAAAAAGGGATTTGACGGTAAGATCAGTTTCGTTGTCGATTTTGGCATTCATAAAATCATGAAAAACAGATACTTTACTAATTTCAGCATCCATTTTTTCCACCAGATTATTTCGGTTTTTGGCTATCGACTGAAAATTGTTTTTAGACGCTGTAAAATCATAAAACGTCTGTTTCAGGTCAAAAATAAACTCTTTTTTATCAGCTTGCGAATCGTGAATCAAACAACATAAATCGTCTAAACCTTGATTTTTAAGACGATAAAAAACAACGTCTAATGCCGCACGCTTTTCGCACACGAACAACACTTTTTTGCCGTTTGCCACATAATTGGCAATTAAATTGGCAATGGTCTGCGATTTCCCCGTTCCAGGCGGCCCTTGTATGATATAACTTTCTCCTGATTCAGAATATTTTACGGCGTTGTTTTGCGTAGGATCGCTCGCCACAACATTAAATGTTTTGGTAAAACTATTCCCGGATTCCAGTTCATTCTTGAAATCTTTTTGTGCCAGTGAATTGAACAAACTCTTAAAAACATTGCTCTCTACATCATTGTCGATAACTTGATTGTAGTCGCGAACCAAAGACATTTTTTTGTAATTAAAATTGCCTAAGATCAGGTTACAAGTATCAAATTCCCAACGAAAAGGATTTACATCGCCTTCATCAAGCCTGTAAAACTCTCTTTCTATGGTTTTGTTTTCATTAAAAAACTGCGGATTTTGTTTGATATCGCTGTTGATCAGGTATTCTAAAGACGAAGCCTGCGTAAAAACATAATTTCGGAACAACTCTAAACCGTAAGGCTGAAAATTTTCTGGTTGGTAAGAATAACTCAAACTTCTTTGATCCTGAATGGCTTCTTTCTTTTTAGAACGTTTATTAAACTGCGTCAGAATTTGTTTTGCCTGCGAATGAATCAGTTTTATTTTAGGCTTGTCAATATAATCCAGCACAATTCCGGAGCTGTTTTTCTCGACTTGTACGCGCAATAATTCATAAACGGCTTCAATTTTGGTTTCAGAAAGCTGGATGGTTTCCGGCAGTCGAATATCGTATAAATCTTGCAGCATATTAGCCAGAACAGGATTTATTTCGACTTCAGAATCCAGAAATTCTAATGAATAATCGTCTTTCACCCCTTTTTTCCTGGTCAGCGTAACCGGTGCTAAAAGTAAAGGTGAAACTATTTTATCGGCACTATTTTCTTTGGTATTGAACCAGTTTAGGTTGCATAAAACTAATTTTAACTGGCTGAAACCGTATTCGTTAATATCTTTATTAGCTTCTAAACGAATTTTATCCAGCGTTGGAATAATATAGGTATTGTCGCCAAATTCTAAATATTTATTGAGCGAAATAGTACTCATACTGCTGATTTTTTTGGAGATTTCAGCGTTCCAGTAAAAAAGAGAATTAGGATCTATATTCTCATAATTCAATACTTGCGGTACCGACGAAACAGTAAGATTCAGGAATTTTAAATTGGGCTGAAAATACAAAAGCCGGTTGCGTTTACTGTTATCAAAAAGTCTGTTTCGAAGTTTTTCGTGTATGAATTGATTTTTGTTCTGCACTTTTGCGTCAATCAAACTCGATAAATCATATTCTGTTTCCGGATTATAATCTCTGTAATTTTGTAGTTTTTCGACAATTTCATTCAGGTCTTTCCATCGGTTTTCGCGATTCAATTCCGTCATTCCCAGAATAATATTCGCAATCGCAGGATTTATTTTACTGTTCAGGAAATACATTTTCTTTCGATGCTCTACAAAACGTTTTACATCGTCGATATCCGTAAAATCAAATTGCAAAGCGATACTCGCCAAAATCATTCCCAACACATAAATATCAGTCAGCGGATCGTGATGGTCAAATTCAAATTCAAAACAGCTGTAATCTTTTACATAAACCGGTTTGCGGACCGTATCAGTTTCGGTTGCAGCAACACTTTTATCGCTGTATTCGCGGTTTACGCCTTCTCCAATTTCGGTGGTAGTAAAATGTTCGCCCGAAATTTCAAACGCTTTACTTTTACTTTTAAAAAAACCGGAGATTACTTGGGTATTTTGTTTTACTTCAAATGCATTGTCGGTAATATGAAAATGCTGATTTTCGATATAAATCGTCGAAATATCCTGCAGCGACGCCACTTTTCCCTGATTATGAATAGCAGCAACCGTTTTCAGTAAAGGCATTATTATCGCAATAATGTCATCATTGGCGAAAGCTCCTTTCTGAAAATTTTCGGTAATAAATTGATAAAAAGCGGATTCCTTTATGGGTGTAATCATCTTAATACGTGTTTTCTAAGTCTGATTCTAAAATAGTATTCAAGGTTGTAGTGCAATTTTGAGCAAAAGCTTTATAAGTCTTCTCCGTTAGATTCAATTCTTTTTTCAGAATCGTTTTCATTTCCTCACCCAGACTTAATTGTTCGGAAATGTCCAAAACATGTCCAATAAATGCTTCTTTCAAATCAGGGTCGCACAAAGCAAAATCGAGCATTACATAAGCGTAGTATTCCTTTAGGTTTTTCTTGCTGTTTTCAATTTTCAGTTTGAAAGCGTCATCAATAAAAGCGTCTGTTTTTTTATCTGAATTAGAGAAATATTGTTTGTAAAGTGTCGTACAATATTCAGATTGTGTCCATTTTGGTTTCAGAATTATGGAAATTAACTCTTTTGTAGTATCAAAAACCAGTTTTTTATTAAATAAATTTAATTGATGCAAATCTATTTTCCCTGAAATAATTTTTTCTGTTTTCGAATAATAATTGGCCTTGTCTTTTTCGAATATTTCCAAAGCTTTAGCACGAATAAAATTCTCCGGATGCGTTTCTCCGTCAGAACCTTTTTCTATTCTTTCTAAAATTTCATTCGCCTGTTTCAGATAACTTTCTGCCGAGACCTTTTCTAAACCTGTATTTAATTTGACTAAAGTCTGAATCGTAGTTTCCAGGCTTCCGCTGACTTTTAAAGCGCCTAAATCGCAGTATAATTCGGTATAAAGCTGGTACAATCTTGCGGTTTCATAATAGAACAATTCGCTGTTTCCATCGCTGGCAATCGTATTGATGATTCGGTTTGTGATTTCGAAATCGCCATTTTCAAGATTAAACAATACGATATGTGCCAATTCATGCCCGAATAAAACCAATAATTCGTCTTCGTTCAGCAGTTTTAAAATTGTTCCTGATAAAATAATATGCGCTTCGTTTTCAAAAAAAACAACGCCGGCATTATTGCCCTCCATACTTTGCGATTGATAAATCGTAATCGGCACAATAATTCCTAATGCATCTTTTGCGGCGCTTAAAATTTCATACACTTTGGGTTCCGTATCCGGATCAATCCGATAGGAATTTTTTAATAAATCGGTTTTAAAAGCTTCCTGTTGTTCGGCTTTTACTTTTTCTTCAGAAAACCAAGACCAGGTTTTGTCTTGCTTCTTAAAATAATCCCTTAAATCAGAGTGAAATGGAAATGGTTTTATCATTATAATTATTTTAGGCAGATTTTATTTCGAAGTTAAATCCCTTCTGAAGTAATTCATTATATTTCAATTTATTAAACTTAAATAATTTTGCCGGTCTTCCGCTTTTTATTGGCGAAAAATGATCCGTTTGTTCTAAAATTCCAAAGCTGAGTATTTTTTTTCTGAAATTTCTTCGGTCAATTTCTTTTTCTAAAATCGTACAATACAGGTTTTCCAGATCAGAGAAAAGAAATTCCTCCGGAAGCAAATCGAAACCAAT
>Ga0247815_10000099_pt1 | contig 64185 bp, 95 predicted proteins | sample UWRJL194509B1_FD_181014 | JGI IMG/M metagenome (GOLD analysis project Ga0247815, IMG submission 181014) | Plant litter microbial communities from Arlington Agricultural Research Station in Wisconsin, United States - UWRJ-L194-509B-1 | ecosystem: Environmental > Terrestrial > Plant litter >... | reverse complement strand
GTACCTAAGGAGAAAGGCAAGGTAGGTTTCCGGCCCGTCTGATCCCGAAAACAAAGTGGAAAATAAGCATGTAGAAGGCATAATTTGCCACACAACTGGACAAGGGTTCGAACCCCTTCGGCTCCACTCTTAAAACGTTGATTGTCAGTCGCATTAATATTGCGGCTGACCAATTAACAGACCAAACTGACAAACCTGAGAATTTGAAAACGAAGTGGGAAGGCCCTTTTATTTATGAACCAAAGAATGGTGATCTTACTAAAGACTGGTTCGTTTGGATTAAATATCAACATCCATTAACTGGGAAATACGAAAGATTTAGATATAATTTTGGATTCAATCAATTCAAAACCAAAACTGAAAGAAGAGAATACGGTAAGGGTTTTAAAAATGAGCTTACTGATCTTTTAAAACAAGGATGGTCACCCTTTGAGGAATATCGGCCACTTCAAAATTTACTCAACAAACAGCGCACAATTTCAATTTGCATAGATAAGTACCTGGCTGAAATCACAGTCAAGAAAACCACTATGCATAAGTATTCACTCGAACTAAACCTTTTTAAGAATTGGCTGATCAAGAATGAATATGATCAGGTATTGCTGCGAGATATAAAAAAAGCGCATGTGTTGGATTTCATGACCTACTATAAGCTGCAACGTAACTGGTCCGGAAAAACCTATAATCACTATCTGACAGATATCACTACCTTCTTCAATTATTTTTACAATAACTATGATGATTATATTGATAAAGTACCCACCCTTACCTTAAGCCGGGCAAGGGTAGACCGACCTGGGAACAAGGCATTAAATGATTGGGAGTTTAAACAACTCAAAGAAATGATGCAGGAAAATGGTGATACATTGCTGTATACATTTTGCAGCTTCATCTATTATGCCGGCCTGCGAAATGTATCGGAAGGTAACAGGGTAAAAGCTGGTGATATTAACTTTAAGCAAAACACATTACGTGTTCTCAGTGGAACCGCTAAGAATAGGAAAACCGAATACATACCTATCTATCCAGATTTTAGGGAATTACTACTTGAATTGAAAATTGATCAGATGCCTTCAAACGATTATGTTTTTGCAAGGAACCGGGATGGAGCGTTCTTAGGTGGTGAAACTAAAGTAGGGGATGATTACTTCAGGCGGTTATTTAAACCCTACAAGACAGCTTTAAATCTAGGAGATCGTGATGGTATATATTGTTACAAGCATACCAGGGCTGTGCATTTAGGGGAGGATGGAGAAGATCTGCATAAAATTATGAAACTCTTCCGGCACCGGGATCTGGCTACAACTATGATCTACATGCGTGATCTGGGAATTAATACTCAAGAAACCGAGTTTAAAAAAGGCAGGAGATTTTAACCTGCCTTAAATGTATTTTTAAGTTCGTAAAAATCAGCATGCATCTTATAAAATTCCTTTTTCAATGATTTAAGTTCAGCATGCAGATATATATTATTATCATTTAACGTCTTTATATCTGTTACCAAAGTGTTGTTTTTAACCACTTCACTTTTATGTGATCCTTCGCCTGTAAACAGCCAATCAATGCTCAACCTATAATATTTCTTCAAATCTAAAATGAAGTCAATTGGTAGGTTATAAGATCCGTTATCATATTTAGATATATTACTCCTGGGTGTACTGGTCTTTTCAGCAATAGCATCCTGACTGAGTCCTTCTTCCTCTCGAAATTGTTTAAACCGAGCAGCCATTTGCATTTTAATTTGTTTATCTATCGTTGCCATTAGTTTAGTTATTGTTTGGTTTATCAATCTTTATATTTTTACCTGCTGTTTTGTTTACCAGGTCTTTGATCATATCATTTTCCGTGATCGTGATATCCATCTTGAAATTTGCATTGAATACACCGGTACGGGCAAATTCTTCATCACTCAATCGCTGCAGTCTGTCAGATTCTGATTCTTCTTTCATTACCAGCTATCTTTTTTAATTGGATCACCAATAAGATCATTTATGTAAGATAGTACAAATTGATTCGCCTTACCTTCTAGTATAGTTTTTGTCTTTAATCCATCTGAGCCTCTAATTTCGCCTTTGCCGTTTCTTTTGTAAATAGGGTAATTCTCAGGTCGGCCATTTACATTGATCGATATATTGCCTAACCCATCATTGTAAATCTTATTAATGTAAGGAGCCGATACTTTTACCTTACCGTCTTTAAAGTTGAATGTATAACTCATATTTACATTCCATAAATAACCCATCACGATTTTATACCTTTCAACAAAGTTCAGGGTTATGCTTTCATCCTGGACAGTACTGATCACATCTTTAGGTGAAGCAAATAGTCCGTTGAAGTAGATTAAAGACTTTTTATATAATTCAGACTTAGTTAACTTCGTGTGATCCATCACATAAAAATTCTTGCTTGTGTCAGCCTCATTAATAAAACCACCAGTTGTGATCTTAAAAAATTGCCCGTAAGACAATGATGAGATCAAAACCAGGGAGAGTGTTAATAATTTTATTTTCATAATTATATATTATCTTATTTTCCCGTAAGGGTCCACTACATTGAAGATTTGATCAACTTCGTCTAGGAATACAGCATAATCTGGATGTTCTTTCTTATCTGGATTCCATGAATGAAGTAGTATTTCTCCAGTATCGATGTTATGTTCAGTTATTTCCTTCAACACAATACCTCTCTCACGGTGAACTATGATCCAGCAATCAGTTGTGTTTATATGTAGTTTATATTTCCAGTGCTCTCTTCTTAATTCCCTGCCTATAACTTTTTGCCCCGGCCAAATGCTTTTTCTGGCCATTTCAAATGAGGTTATATTAACCATGCTTTCTCCGCCAATCTCCCATATCAAATATGCACCTTTGTGATTTTTATCAACTGGTACCGGTAATGTTTCCAGCCCTTCGTAAAATTCAGGATCACTATGTCCTCTTAAATAGCTGGCGTAAGCTTTATAGGGTATAACGGGCGTCTGCATAATAATTGTGTCATCTGGCAATCTATAAAATCTGTCTCCTGTCGCTTCTAATCCTTCGGGGTCGGCTAACCGTATCGGTTTAGCTTCGATTACTGGCACCGTAGATATTTCACTTGTCAATAATGCTAGTTTATCAAAACCATATAATGAACTTAATTTCTCAGCCATTTCCTTACCTATAGATCTCTTGCCATTCATTAAGGCAGAAGCATATGATTGAGGAATACCTAAATCCTTAATAACGTCTTTTTGCTTGATGTTACTCTCCTTGAATGCTTTAACTATGTAATTATTAATATCCAAAATGGTTATATAATTAAAAATTATAATACTGTAAATCAGGTATTTATAAAATATATCTGTTTTGGTTATAATATATATTTGGATATATATCTAAAACAGGTATATTTGTGTTACCTAACAATAACAAAGGTACTTATTAATTCAGAACTCACATATAGTAACAACCTACCAAAATGATAACTGTACAAAATAAATCAACATTAATTATCGGCCTAGTAGAAAAGCCGTATGATATTCTCATCGACCCAGGGTTGAGCAGGAGAGAAAAAGAAGTTTTGGCGCTGATTTCATTATCGGACAAACTTATAGCGGAGGTGCTACATATCAGCTACCGAACGGTGGTAAATACCTCTGTCAATATCAGAAGAAAAACAGGCTGTAGATGTAAGGCAGAGTTGTCTGAATATGCAGCAAAAGCATTGTCATTAGTTAATTAAAATTTATGGAGATACTACAGTTAGCACAGCCAATACCAGGTGTATCCGCGGTCAAATTGGTAGAAGGAATTAAAGAAGGATATGAGTTAGCGTTTCCCCCTGAAAGAGAAAAATATCTGCGAACAATGGTAAGTAGCACTATCAAGGATAGGCACCCATTAAGGGAATACAGTGTAAACTTCAATGCTGATAATTCAGCGGTAATAGTAAGTAGGAGCAAGGATAAAACACTAGCAGATGCAAACTAAAGATCAAAAAAGAATTAAGGAGCTGGAAGAAGAGCTTCTTCAAATGAGAAACTTCTTCCTTTCCAAAATTGAACGCATTAACGATATCGTCGGCATTACCGATGACTACGTTCACCAATCAGTAAAACCGCTAAGTAAAGAATAAATGCGAGTAGTCACAGATAAACAATCGTCCACAGTTTTTACAGAGGAGTTCTGGAGAAATTGGAGGTTAGAGTTTATCGCTGCTCACAATGAAAAGATTGTAAAGGAAAAGAAGCGCCTACTGTCAATAGACGCTCCCTTACTTAAAGTAGCTAAATAAACCACTAAAAATAAGAACCAATGTCAAAAGTAACCACAACCTACCAGATTTCAAAACATAAGGTATGCTTTGAATGCAAACAGCCATTTGCACACGAGAAATTCTACAGTGCCGGCCACATCTTTTGCGAACTATCATGCAAGGATGTATTCGATGAACGTAATGAAACAGAAAGGAGGGCAGCGTAATGGGAAGATTATATATTAATAGAACGATTGTTCCCATTGATTACGATCGCTCCACAGAAGGCTTTAACCGATGGGCCTTAGAAATTAGGAATCAACTGCACCTCCCGGATAGATCCTTTAACATTCAGACCATTATCCCGGTCACCAACAATTTAATCAAGTATCACCTTGCACCTATAAATAAAAATTAACATGTCAAAAGCAGTTGTAACAAACGTAATGGCGACTTTAAAAGCCACACCAGCTATCGAACTGGTGGAATTAGATTTTGTAAAAGATAAGTTCATCACCCTACACAACCAGTTTAATGGTAATGAGCGAGGCGAACAGGAATATCACTTGCAGGTATTCAACTACAAAAAATTATTATCTGAAACACCAGTATTACGGGAATGTAGCCCTTTATCGTTATACGGTGTATTCTTAGATATTAATGTTAATCAGTTAAGCTTAGAGCAGGGAAATAAACCTGACTGCTATATCACTACCCGTAACTTTAAAGTGGGTGAAGTGGAAGGTAAACCAGTTTATGAGAAACGCGCACAGCTTGCTATTTCTCCTTATGGCGAAGTAAAAATGCGCATGCGTTCTGGTCAGATCAAATATGCTGACAATCCGATCGTAGTTTATGATTGCGATAACTTCAAAATCGGTATCAACGACAAAGGCAAATTAGTCGCTAAAGAATATGATGCCAAACTTCCTCGTCCTGACGGTGCTAAGATCGTAGCATGCTTTGTTCGTATTGAACGTCACGATGGAAGTTTTGAAATGCCTTATCTGGATATGAAAGAAGTCGAAAGACTTCGTGCTTATTCCAACAAAAACAATTATGGCACAGCCACCAGCGATAAATCAAATGCTCTTTATGTATCGAATGGTGGACAAATTGATACTGGTTTTCTGAAGGCTAAAACTTTAAAACACGCTTTTAAAAGCTATCCAAAAGTACCGACAGGTAAGTTTTCTACGCTTGAACCAGCTATGGAAGAAGAGATTCTGCCATCAGAAGTTGATTATGGTTTTGATCCTGATGAAACTGGAAATCAATCGTTCCAAGATGTTGATCACGAGGAGGTACCGCAAGCTAAAGATGATTTTACCCAGGCATTAGAAGAAGCTCAAATCAGTCAGCCTGTTGAAACTACAACGTTCGCCTCGATCGATACCTCTGACGAACCACAATTTTAATTAACCCAATTCATAACCGGGCGGTGACCATAGAAAAACAACCTTGTCAGTTGCAGTCACCGCCTTTAACCATCTTAAAATAAGAACCAATGTCAACTACTACAGCGATATCAAATATAAATGTAGAGGAAATATCTACCACAATGGAAAACGCAGGTTTAATCCTGGTTGCAAATGAAACCTTAGCTGATAAAGCTGTTAAAGGTGCTCAGGCTCTTCTGGACACTATCGAGGCTGAAGGAATGAGCGATGCAATAGATTCAGATCTGAACGCTTGGCAATTAAAAGCTAAAGGTGCTGTGAAAATATTAAATGAACGTAGAGCACCGATTACACAGATGATGACAAGGCTTGCGGGATTATTTACTTCTCAGGAAAACAAACTGGATCCTAAAAAGGCAGATACGGTATCTGCAAAAGTTCAAATTGCTCGTGATAAATGGGCTACATTCAAAGCTAATGAGCAAAGAAAAAAAGAACAGGAAATTCTTAAGCAGCAAAATATTGCTAAAGAAAAAATCTCTATCAAAGCTGATATTCAAAGTAGTATCCGTGAGATTTTCAATACCAAACTGGCTGACTTCAAAGGATCAGTAAGCAAAAAGTACAATGCATTAACGTTGGAAAACAGGGCAGAAATTGAGCAGTATATTAAAGATCGTCCTATTGTTTATCCTATTGATGCATTCAGAAAATTAGAACCTACTGTTTTCGCTACATACATCGATCAGGTTGAGGTAGATAAAATTATCACTGATGAGCGTGAAGCATTATATGATGAGTTAGCTGCCATGTTCAGAGAGAATATGGAGGTTGAGAAATCAAATACTTTAGAGTTGATTCCTTCTCGTATTCTGGAACTGCAAGAGATTGCTAAAGCTGGTGCAAAAGAAAAGGCACGTCTTGAAAAGGTTGCGGAAGATCGCAAGATCGCTGATGAACTTCGATTGAAACGTGAGAAAGATGAACAGGAGGCAAAGGATAAAGCTACTGTGCAAAATACTGTTGCTCTTGAAACTGCCAGTACCTTATTTGATACCACTGCTGCAATTGCTGAGGTTAAAGAGACTGCAGGTAAAACCAAAGTTGCAGAAAAGATCAATGTCCTGACCACCGATGGATGGGGGGCTATATTCATCTTTTACTTTGAAAAGGAAGGTAAGGGCCTGTCAGTAGAAGACTTTGGTAAAAAAACTTTGATCCAGATGAGAGCCTTTGCTGAAAAGCAAAATAATAAATCCGGTGAGAAGATCGACAATCCTTTCATCGAGTATGTTGAAGAAGTTAAGGCGGTAACCTCTAAAGTAGCATAGTCATGGCAAAGAAGATAAGGTACAAATCAGTACAGGTTAATCTGCCCCAAAATATCACACTTAATTATCTTAAAAAGATGATTGACACTTTGGGTAAAGATTACTGTTGCTCTATACAACAAGTTGTTGATTTCATATCTGAAAACAAACCTCTGTAATGGCACATGATCCATACTTTGGAAGGCCGGAGGTATCTAACTCCGACCTTTCTGCCCTGCAAGAATTGCTGCATCCTAAGCCTCAATTTGGCGATAAGGAATACGCTTATGCATTTGGAACGCTGCTGGATAACCTGATCACCGAGCCTGATAAAGTTGATCTGTTTAATCTCACTGTTAAATATCAATCGTACCGGTACACTGCAGAAGACTTTGAACTGGCTAAAGCAATGAAGCGCGCTTACTACAAAGATCCTTTTGCAAAGATGATCAGTGATGCTGCAGACTTCCAAGCGATATCTACCAGGTATAACTGGCTGATGAACTACAACGGTTTTGATTTCACGTTATCAGCTGGTACCCGTTGCAAATGGGATTTACTGGTAAGAGCCTGGAAGATGGGTGGTGATATCAAGTCAACCGCAGCCGAAACACAAAGCCAGTTTGAGGCAGCTTGTGAGCATTTCGGATACTTCCGCTCCCGGGCATGGTACATGGATATTGAAGGAACAAACAAAGACATGCTGATCGGAATCAGCAAAAAGAACCAGAAGATATTCAAGATCGCAATTGATCGGAATGCACCGCTGACCGACATGAGCAGGAAACTGTATGAGCATGGTAAGGCTCAATATGAAGATTTAGCATTCAAGTACTGGATGCTTTTTGATGGACTTAAAATTTCAGCATAATGGAAAAATCAATAGAAGAATTAGCCGAAGATTATTGCGTAATGAAGCAAAAACAGGCGTTAGGGCAATTTTCTGATCACGAACTATTTATCATAAAGTTCGCTTTTATGGCTGGGCACAATTCTCATAAGCAATCAGTAATATCCGATGAAGACATTGATAAAATGTACCGTGAAGATTGCTTAAAAATGAACGGTGATTTAATGTTCTCTGTTGGGTATAAAATGGCGATCCTGAGATTTGTTGAATATGGATATTAAAGAATACGCTGCGCTTATTGAGCGCATGAGGATTACTCAAAATGAGTACTTCCGAACCAAGGCACAAGTGGCCTTAACAGTTTCAGTTAAGCTGGAAAAGATGGTAGACGAGGCTACTGAATCAATCCTCGGTCCAGACAGAATTATTAACCAAACAAAATTATTTTAAGATGAAAAAACGTCATGTGAAGAGTAAAATAAACATGTTGAAATGCATTCGAGATAGTTCGCCTGTCAAACCTTTATTAAAATACTTCAACGGTTCATACCGTAAACTCGCTGATGAACTATGCTCATTAGAGGATCTGGGTTATTATACAACCAATGAAAAAGGCGAAATATCCTTAACTGAAAAAGCTAATCGATTCTTAATTAAAACCAAATGAAAACAATCACTCTTTCCAGCGGCACGTACGCTGTTGATCCTATCCTCGATGGATTTGAGATCATCGAAAAACCTTCCAGTAATGTTGCCTTTGTCGGCACAAGTATGCTGGAGCATAAGATCTATGTCCAGTTTAAAAATGGTTCTGGCTACATGTATTCAGAAGTGGACTACGATACATTATCGTTTGTTCCGATCGCTGAAAGTATTGGAAAGTTCATCAGCTCAAAAGTCGTTAAGCACTTTCCAAGTGAGAAGCAAGAAAAGACTTTAGTCAACTGGATACCTGAACTGGTCATCACCGGCGACATTAAAGACTTTCCTGCAAAATCAGAAGCGGGTGTAATCTTTCAAATGTCGGAGGGTGCCACTGTAGAATATATTGAACCTAAAGAACCAGAATTTTAATATGGGCTGCGATATACATCTGTTCACAGAACGGAAAATAAACGGTTCATGGGTGAATTTGAATAGTGATTTAGGAGTTGATCGGTGCTACACACTATTTGCAATACTGGCTGACGTTAGAAATTACGATAATAACATTCCAATAAATCAAGCAAAAGGAATCCCTGCTGATGCAAGTAAACAATATCTTGATGCAGTTGAGGATAAAGGTTCCTATGGCCATAGTCACAGCTATTTAACCTTACAGGAAATACTGGATTACTTGCCGGATGCCAAAGTGAAGTACAGCGGCATGATATCAAAAGATCAGGCAGAGAAGCTTGATGCCGGTGAATTACCTACCTCATGGTCCCAATCAACTAATGCACCAGATTACGTTTACAGAGAGTGGTTTGATAATAACGGAAACCTGATCAGTCTGGTAGAGAACATGAAGCTACTGCAATGTAATGTGGGTGATATGGATATCAGAATCGTGTTTTTTTTCGACAATTAATTAAATCAATATATGAGAGTATCAACAAAATCAATTACCCAGGACGAACTGGAAGAAAAGAAAGCTGCAGCTGAAGAGTCGCATGAACTAAAGGCCGGCACAAAGATTAAGATCACTAAAGCCAGTTTAGGTAAAGGCGGGGTTAACGTTGAGTACATTAAAGTTGTGACCAGGGATTTTGCCAATGCAAATGGTGTGGTTGAATTAAGGGAGTTTGAAAACACTGGTAAGGAGCCTATCCCGTTCTTACCTCACCCTGATCTTTATTACGCCTTTGATTTATTAAGATGCCACTTGATAATTGCCTGCATGCAAAAAGAAGCCTATGATATGCATGGGAACTTTATTGAGCCATCTGCCTTTGAAAACTATGAAGGAGAAGATCGTGACAATCCATTAAACCGATTTAAGGTAACCGGCTTTGCTATCAATGATGCTGAAACCGGAGTAACACTAACAGGTCACAGATACACACGTGGTAAAGGAATGTTGCCATTATCACAGCCAGCGGAGTTTTTCGGTGATCAGGATGCCTACGAATTCGGTGATGAGTTGTATCGTGTCGTTAAACACTGTGCTCAGGAAGTACTTGCTTATTACAATGGTAAATATGCACCAGACTCGCAGTACGCCATGGACTTTGATGATGCTGCATCAGACTTAGAATAACTCTTTTTTTTAACTAACATGTTCTGTTTTAGAACAAACAGAACATGTTTTAACTTTTAACCAATGACTACACTTTCAATAACTACAGAAAATATAGAGACAGCGACACTGATCATGGAAATCATGATGGAAGTGGAACGCGCTGAAAAGAAGCATCCAGTATGGCCAGACTGCCATGTTAAGCAAATTGCTTTTGTCGCAGAAGAATCAGGTGAACTGGTTAGGGCGGGTAACCTGCTGGATGAAGGTACCGGCACCTTTGATGAAATAAGAACCGAAGCGATCCATACTGCAGCCACTGCTCTTCGCTTTTTAAAGAATCTGCCAGAAACTAAAAAATGTTACTACAGCACACCAGTGATTATTGATTTCTTAACCGACGATGATCATGAGCAAATCAGAAAGGAGTACCAACCATGAGTAGACATTGTATTCACATGCGCATTGACCGTGCGCTTTCAATGTCTGATTCTCAGCTGCAAGACTTATTCGGTGGATTTGCTCCTGACATTAGACACGAGCTTGAAGGTCGACAAGAACAAGGTGAATTATTAATTGGCAGTGAAGGTTGCGAGGGATTCGATCCTATCACTGGTTGCCCGGGTCATGAAGATAAGGGGGTGACGAATGCATAGATTTAAATTTAGAGCATGGCATTCCGTACAGAAACGTATGATTGATGTATATGGATTAGGTACTGATTTCGTAACAGAAAATACATTAGATGGTGTGGATCCTGGAACTAACTGCTGGCATGGTGATGACATGGAAGATTTATTAGTCCTTCAATATGTAGGGCTTGATGATATTGAAGGTAATGAGCTAGCAGAGGGCGATATTATTATGTATCACAATAACTCTATAAGTACAAAAGAGAGTTATTGGTTTCCCATCTATGTTATTGAACACAATGGTTTCGGATGGGAATTAAAGCATGTTGGGGGCGGTCATCCATCTGATACTCCTGATTGGAATTTTGAACATTATTCTAAAAGTTTTGAAAGGATGGGCAACATCTACGAAAACCCTGAATTACTGAAGGAGGTGGAAAATGGAGGATCATAAACGCCCATGGCCATCACATCTAATTGTCGTGCCACCAGATCCTGAACCAGAACTAACAGGGAAAGAACGAAAAGCTTTACAGGCTGATGTTCGATACTGGAAAGATTCATCCAAACGCAAGGATGAAGAAATCAAATATAAAGATAACCAAATCAGAGGGCTGAAAGGTCACGTCACCAGACTGCATGCGCAGTTGCACAGGAAAGGAGTATACAAACAATGAGCGTAGGAACCATAATGCAAGTAGGAAAGGTTTACAAGATTGAATTTGCTTTCAGACCTAAAATAGCAGAAGCCGTTAAACTTCTTCCAGAAAGAAAATTTGATCGTACTGATAAGTTCTGGACCGTGCCGGTAACCCATCACATCGCAGTAAAATCATTCGCTGATAAATACGATCTTGATTTTCACAATAGTGCAGCTGTTGAACCTGAACAGGTATTTGTAATACCAGCTTTGCCTGAACTTGAAATCAGCATCCCAACAAAAAGGGAAATGAGACCATGGCAGCCAGGTGCCGTTGCTTATATCCTGAAACACCGTAGAGTGATCATCGGTGATGATATGGGCTTAGGTAAAACAACTGAAGCGATTATTGCAATCGAAGGTCTAAGCCAGATGGGTGAGGCTTCCTATCCTTGCTTAATCATCTGTCCGGATGCAGTAAAACTAAACTGGGTTAAAGAGATCAACGCTAATATCCATCGTAAAGGGATTGTATTTCAGAAAAGCATCAAGGGAACGTTCATGGAGTTCTTCCGGGTTGGTATGTCGCAATTCTTTATTGTCAACTATGAATCGCTGAAAACGTATTTCGTTGATCATATTGATGAGGTACCAAAAGGTAAACAGTTGCGCCTGGAGCATATCCATTTTAAACAGAAATACCTTGATTTCTTTAAGGCGGTGATCGTAGATGAAAGCCATAAGGTAAAAAATATCAAGGCAATCTCTACCAAATTAACCAAAGGCCTTTGTATCGGGAAAGAAACTATACTGCTACTTACCGGTACAGTTGTCGTGAATAAGCCGATCGATTTAGTTTCCCAGCTTGGTATCATGGACAGGTTAAAGGATTTTGGGGGATACGCTGCTTTTGTTAAACGCTATTGCTCTGGTCCTAAAGAGGCCAGCAATTTAAAAGAGTTGAACTACAGGCTGAACCTGATTTGCTTCCTTCGTCGGAATAAAACAGATCCTGAAATTAAAAAGTTTCTACCGGATAAATCCAGACAAGTAATAAGCTGCGAACTGGATGCTACGCATAGAAGAGAATACCAGCATGCTCAGGCTGACTTGGAAAGTTACATGATCAACATCAAAAAGCAGTCTGAAGAGTCCGTTAAAAAATCAATGAAAGGTGAGGTGATGGTGAGGATTGGTATTCTGAAGAACATCAGTGCCCGGGGAAAGCTTAAAGATGCCTTTTCATTTATTCAGGATCTGATTGAGCAAGGGCAAAAGGTTGTAGTGTTCGCAAGCTTAAAAGAAGTTGTAGCTAAAGTTCAGCAGGAGTTTCCCAGGTCGGTACGCGTTACTGGAGCTGATGATGGCAATGCTAAACAGGCAGCAGTTGAACGCTTCCAAAAGGATCCGAAGATCGATGTAATTGTCCTTAACCTGAAAGCCGGTGGTACCGGTGTAGATGGGCTGCAGAATGTCGCTACACAGATTTGCTTTATTGAATTTGGTTGGCACGCAGCAATCATGGATCAGGCAGAGGATAGGTTGTATCGGGGCGGTCAGCATTCCAATGTCATGTGTACTTACTTCCTTGGTAAAAACACCATTGATGAATGGAACTACCAGCTCATCAACGACAAACGTGAAATTGCCAATACGGTAAATGGCAGTGAAGATTTAACCGAAGAAACCTTCGTCGATAGTGTGATGAACCTTTTTTCAAAATAAAACCAAACCAAGATTATGAATTTTTTCAATTCCATAAGCGAAATGCTTAACGACACTGAACTGCAATTAAACATTAAAAAGAAAGGTGATCAGCTGACAGTGATGATCATGCCAAAAGCGGAAATCAAGGATGGCGCCATAGCCAATATCAAACCTATTCTGATCACTGGATCCCCTGCTGAACTTGATGAGGAATTTCTTTCAATTATCCATCAGCCAATAACTACAGCAACTGGTATCATGTCAAACATTGCTACGTTCGAAGCAGGCGCTTCTAAGTTAGCAAAAGAGAATGAGGTTGAAAAGAAGAAGGCTGAACAGGATAAGAAGGAAAAAGAGGCTAAGCTTAAAAAATACGCTGCATTGATGACAAAATTTGATGCCTTTAAAAAGGATAACAAGATTAAAGAAGCAGTAGCAGTACTTAAGCAAGCTAAAGACTTTTCTGATAAACCAGAATCGGTTGATAAGATGATCAAAGAAATGGTCGCCAAATTATCTCAGGGAAGCATATTCAGTGCAGTGGCCGAGGAAGCGGATACAACTGATTACCTGGCTGATTTTAAAGATGATCAACCAGAAGGAGAATTAACTGAGGAAAATAACTATAACGAAGAGGAGGAAGCATAATGGCATTAAATATTCAAGGTGTAGTAAGAACCTTCAAAGCAAAATTAAACGGTAAAGATCAGATTTTGGAAGATCCAAATAATGCTTTTAGTCCAGACGAAGTGATGGTTTTCTATTCAAACAATTATCCGGAGCTGACTACAGCAACGGTCAGTGGTCCATTTCTGAAAGATGATGAAGCAGTTTATGAGTTCAAAACAACAGTCGGAACCAAAGGTTAAACGGCCATGCAAGCGCAAATTACAGGAGCCACAGTTTTACAAGAAGTTAGGCCTGGCATTCGAAATGGAAATAAGAAACAAAAACCTTTATGCAAACGAGGAGCAGCAAGAAAGAAAGCTGCTCCCAGCATTCTGGGTCAATTTAATTCCGTAATATTTCAAAGCAAACCTGCAGTTGATATTATCTTAAAGGATCAAACTCTTCATCAGCAGTTATTCGATGCACTAAGTAATTACTATCAGATAGTAAATAGTAAGCCTTACCAGTACAGTATTCATACGTTGCCTTTAGGATCTTCCTGCCTGTTCGATAGAATTAAAGAAGAGTTTTCCCTTCTTGTTGATCAGGACTGCCAATGGCAAATTGACCGTACTGAGAAAGGAGATTATTTCTTTGTGATTTATAAAGCATGTGATTGGGATGAGCAATGGCATATATTTGAAGTGAAGACCATCATCAAAAATATAGATTCAAACGAAGATCTGCTGATTACCTTCATGTCATTCCTGAAAATGTTCTCTAAAAAAACTGGTGTAGATTTATGGTATCAAGGTGATGCTATGTATGCGCAGGATTTTTTGGAAGAGCAAATTCTAAATCTTACCGACGAATCAGAAGGATCAGAAGATGCTGAGTGGTTTACTGACAATATCAAAAGGATAGAAGATTGCTTAGAAGTTTACAAATCTGGTGATGCTGCAGCCTTTGAAAATAGTATCAACCAATCATGTGACTGGGAACCTGATGAACTAATTGAAGAGATAAAAAGCTTGGAATCCGATCACTTGATCATTGATTTGATGATCGAAGGTTGCCAGTTATGTATTGATCCAGATCGAAAATCAATAGTGAACTACTATTATAATCCCGATGAAGGAACAGAATACAATGGCGAGGGACTTCATTTTGAGCAGCAGTTTACAATACTGTGGGATGATTCTGATGGTGTTGCTATTGAACTTGGAGAACTGATAGATTCTGGTGCTCAGGAGTCAGTAGATGTTCCCTATGCATGGCTGATGGTCAACAAGGAAACTACTACGGTATTTAAACGAGATACTTGGTTACCTAAAATAGATAAATTCTTTGAACATGCATGCGATTTAGTGCGTAAAATTTACAACAATGAATAAAGTATCAGAACAGCTTAATGGAAGCTTCGTGCCATTCATGGCTATGATCGCTTATAAATCACATGATGATTTTTATTTAGAAAGCCATCCGATTAATAAAGATGGACAGATGCTAGAGGGCAGGCCACTGAAGGTAAAAACCCTTGAAGCAATTGCCAATTCAATTTTTGATAATAATGCTGGTAAAGTTAGGTTAAGTGGATATATTCCGGAGAATTTATTGAAAGGTGAATCGGAAGGGTCAGGCGAGTACAGTTTGGTTTGGTACCGCAAAGAAGAGCAGAGGACGATTCATTTCTCATCTTCATTAGAAATGGATTCTGGACTTGCTTACGTACCAGCAACTGTTTATTCTGCTACAAAATCAGGATTAAAAGTGTTTGCATTAAAGAGTAATAAGCGACCGACAGAAGATACGCAATTATACAGAGCGCCATACTATAATGTAACCACTGAATCAGTGTGCCTTGGTAATGCGAAAGTTAAGAAGCCTGATATTTTATCATTCAGCAACATCATGAAGTACTGGGAGGACATGTTCTGGCTATCAGAATTCTCAGCTATGCACGGTGGTAATTTCTGCAAGTCAAACGGTAACCTAGTATGGAAGAGGATGATCCAAAATCCATCGCTTAAATGGAGCAGTATCAATGAACTGGTTTCCCATCAGGTAAAAATATCCCTTAAATCTATCTTATAATGGCATATCATAAGACACATAATTATCTTTTAAATCCTACACATAAGATTACGGTAGATCTGGTCGGTGTAGGTGGTACAGGTTCTCAGGTACTCAGTGCTTTAGCCAGAATTCACACTGGACTTGTTGCACTTGGTCATCCCGGTATTCATGTTCGCGCCTTTGATCATGATACCGTAAGTATGGCTAATGTAGGCAGACAGTTGTATTCTCCAGGTGATTTAGGATTGAATAAAGCAATCATATCTATTACCAGAATAAACAGGTTTTTCGGTTTTGAATGGGAGGCGATCAATGCTAAGTTTGATACACTCAATCATGCAAACATCCTCATCACCTGTGTAGATACTGCAAAAACAAGAATTGAAATTGGAAAGGGCATATATACAAATACTGGTGGTTACGAATACGGTAAGCGGTTCTACTGGTTGGATTTTGGAAATTCTCAAAAGACTGGCCAGGTAGTTCTTGGAACACTGTTCTCTGAAGAACTTAAAAGTGTTACTCAACTTTTTGATTTAAAAAAAATTAAAGAGAAGAATCAAGGGCCCAGCTGTTCACTCGCGGAAGCGTTAGGTAAGCAGGATTTATTTATTAATTCTACTTTGGCAAATTTAGGATGCAACTTACTTTGGAAGTTAATTACTGATGGAAGGATTGATTACCATGGACTTTATCTGAATCTTACCACAATGCAGGTTCGTCCTATAAAAGTTGCAGAAATGGAGGCTACATAATGGAACAATTAACCGTTTTATCTTTCGGAGCTGGACAGGATAGTACTGACATATTGTATCGTATAATGCTTTATCAAGAGTTTAGAGAAAAATATGTTAAAGGTCATTTCATTGTAGTAGAGTCGGACCCTGGTAATGAACATAAGCACACATATGAACACGTGAATTATATCAAAGCCCTCTGCCACCAATATGGAATTGAGTTTTATTTTTTAACTAATGGCGAATATCATCCTGCAACGTGGCAGACCTTAGAGGGACAGTTTATTAAAAATGATTCGATAATGTCATTAATGGGGCCGAGATCATGCACAGATAATCTAAAAATTAAGCCTATCTATAATTTTATAGATCATTATATCGCTAAAAAATATTACGGTTACAATTCAGTCATTCAACCAAAAGGTAAGAATTTCATTAAGAAATTTGCTAAGGACCATAGTAGAATTAGAATGATCATTGGTATAGCCGCAGGCGAGGAGCAGAGGATTAAAAAAGCTACCAAAAAGGAACTTAAAGCAAACCAAACAGATGCCTTTAAAAAGCATAAAAACCCGGTCCCATTATGGTTTAGGTTAGCGGTAGAAAAGATTTACCCGCTTGTTTTGGAAGGAATTGCGCGGTGGAATGTTCACGATCATATTTTAAACCATACAAATTTTAAATTACCCTTTCCTTCTAATTGCAAGTTCTGTCCTTACCTAAGTAAAATTGAAATACTGTGGTTATTTAGATTTCATCCTGCTGATTGGTATGATTGGGTTCGTTATGAAGCTAATAAAATTGCTAAGTGGAGCCATAGGGTCGGTAAAAATTTAGGGGTTAAAGGTGAAAAGCTTCTACCTGAAATACTTCAGGAGGCTATTGCTGAATTTGGTCACATGACTGACGAGGAACTTATTGAGTATAAAATGAGTCACGGACATTGTGTAATGTCTAAATACTAATGAACGCCTTTGAAAAGTGGGCATCCGGATTACTTGATTACGAATACATTCAAGAGTTGATCCACCAGAGAGAATACCAGGTTAGCAAGATCCTGCCGGCCGAAGAATTAAAAAAAAGATGGGAGCGAGACAATTACCAGCCACCAAAAGTTAAACCAGAACAGTTAAAGTTATTTTAAGATGGGAACTAAGTACAGTAGATATACAGAAGAGGAATTAGAATTTATAAGGCAGCATTCAGGATCAATGTCTGATAAAGCAATCGGATTGAAACTGAATAGGAATTGGCGAGGCATTGAAACACAACGTTTAAAAATGAAATATAAATCACATCCTGATCACCAGAAGTCCTCTACCAATAACAGATATGAATTGCGTACCAAGGCTTATGCATATGAATTATACCGCCAAGGGTATTCTTTTCAGAAGATTGGTCTAACCATCGGGGTATCTGCTGTAAGCGTTTATAGATGGGTGAACTTATTCCTTCCTTATCTAACTGGTAATAAATGTGTGATCGTAATGCAGTCTAAAATAAACGCTGATGCTCCTTTTTTTTGATACATAATGTTCTAAATTAGAACAAGTAGAACAATTCCGAAATAATTAATTAAATTGCGGTCCCGGTTGTCAGCCGTAAGACATTCAATACTATCCCTGTGCACCTTCTTTGTACCCATCCGGTACCAGAAAACAAGCTGACAACCTTAATGGTGCGCAGGGATAGTATTACTTCAATAGGCAGTATGGATTATATAAAGCAGATTAATGCTTTTTGGCAGAAGTGTGAGTTGGACATGGACTTAAAACCATCGTCCTCTATAGTGTATTTGTCGCTACTGCAGATCAATAATAGGTGTGGGTGGAAAGATCGATTTAGAGTTGCATTTGGTCAGGTCTTAAGCATGACTGGCATAACAAAGAACACTTACTATTCAGCCATTAAAGAGCTTGTTGATGGAGGGTATGTTATTTATGAAAAAGGACCAAATCAGTATCAATCTGCCTTTTTTCAGATAAATGTGCTATACCAAAATTTGGTACAGCATGCAGAAAGCACAGGGAACGCACTTGGTACAGCACAGGGAATGCATGAGGAAAGCACAGGGAATATTCCTAAACAACAAAACAACAAAACACCTAAACCTAAAACAGAGAAAACTATAAGTGGGAAAACTACATTTTCCCCTCCCACACACATTGATGTTTCCAACTTCTTTTCAGAGAAAGTAAATGAAACAAAATGGTCTGATCACGACTGCAACTTCCAAGCTAAAAAGTTCATTGATTTTTATTGCTCAAAAAACTGGATGGTTGGAAAAAATAAAATGGCCAATTGGAAATCTGCTGCCTCAGGATGGATCAACCGATCAATTGAAGTGGCTGTCAAAAAATCAACTGAGGAAAAACCAAAAAAAGGAGTGCAGGCCGCGCTCGATATGTATGAAAGATTAAAACTTTAATATGGAAAACAAAACCCAAATCACAACCACTAATAAAAGTTCAGAAGTGCAGCACGTTCTTCAAAATCAACCAGCTTTTCTGGAAGATTACAAAACTGTCCACAATGAAGTTCTTGCACAGGTCATGAAATCCATTACCCATTTAGGCTGGGCCGTTCCAGATCAGCAGACTATGACTATCCTGGTAAGCGAAATAAGCAACAGCATCCGGAAAGATTACAAGCAGCTGAGGGTAGGCGAAATTAGTAACTGCTTTTCCAAAGGTATCAGAGGTGAGTATGGTGAATTCTTTGGAGTTAGTGTTGTCACCTTTGAAAAGTTTATCATCGGATACCTTGTCAGCGATTACCGTGCTAACCTGGGAAAGACATTACCAGTTGCAGCATTACCTGAACCATCCAAAGAATTAACCCGGGAGAATCGTATTGAATTTGCACAGAAAGCGTATGAAAAATACAAAATCAAAGGTTTTTATGACGATTTAGGAAACATTGTGTACGCTTTTCTCGATAGCGAAGGACTCATCCCATTCACACCGAAAGAGAAGTTTGAAATGGTAGAGCTGGCCCGGGCAGAAGAATACAAACGCTTACAAAATCCTTTATCCGTAGAAGAGGCAAGACGCTTCAATATCCAGATAGAAGCCCTTATGGCCTCAAATGAAAAGGTTATTCCACGATCGAAGAAGATAGCACTCAATAAATACTTTGAGCAAATATTCTCTTTGGAAAGTGAAAACATTCCATTTAAATAATGAAAACTTTCAATTAATAAAATTCACCAATTACACAATCATAAAGAAAACAGATAGTTATGAGTAAAATGTTAGCAATAAATGACAGCTTGGCGATAGTTCCAAGAGCATTAAAAAACTTAAAGAAGAGCGATCTTCAAATCTTCATTGAGAAGTACCAGCCGTCGAAGTTCAAAGTAATGACTGGAAAGATAGAAGTACGCAGTGTGTACAATTTGGAGGAAGCGCAAAATAAAGCCCGTGAGGTGATTAAAGAGTACGGATTAGGGTTAGTGGTGGTTCGTGATGCTGAACTGGCGGCAAATCGAAGCTTTGAAGTAAAGGAGGTGCGTAATGAGCGATAAACTAACGTGTCCGTATTGTGAAAAATTAAATGACATTCCAGATGATTGTCATGAACAGGATGAACAATTTGAAACAGAATGTGAGGAATGTGAAAAGGTATTTGGTTTTACAGTTTCATACATCAGGTGCACAATGGAGTATATTCTGCCTTGTGCTAATGGTGGCGAGCATGATTTCAAACAAATTATAGGCGCTCCTAGAGAGCATTTTGTTAACCGGTTCAGATGCTCCCACTGTGGTGAGGAACGGACTATAAACCCAGAATCATGAAAGTAATAGCCAACAAATCAATCCTACATAACAATGTAACTAATTGCACCTTTTTAGCAAGTGAGTTGGATGAGCAGGTTCAGACCGGAACACGTGAGAATGATTCTCATATTGAATGGATGGGAGATTTAACAATCCCTGTCGGATCTAAACCGCAATCTATTCACCAGTGCCAGAACTTTCAGGAGGCAACAGAAATGTACGCTGGTAGAAGATCATCCCTTTCAAGTGCCGGTAAGCAAGTGAAGACAGCAAGGCAAATAGCTTTAGATAAAGTTGATGCAGAATACTACGATAAGTCCTCTAATCATTACAGGGATAACGAGCGTTACAGCTGGGCTGTTAAAAGTATAAACCAAACATTTGACGAAGAAGAGGCGCAATTCAAATCATCCACTGCCAGTACTGATACAAAGAACCTAAGCGGTGAATTTGAAGTAATAGACGGCAAACTATCTTTTACCTGCCATACATCAAACATTCCATACAGCGAAGTTTTACAAGGCATTACACTGCTAAGTGATGAATTAAATAGGCAAATCAATCAACAGACAAATTGCCCTCATTACGAAGCCCCCGCCAGTACGGTTAAGGTGGTTAGTTTAGATCACGATATTTTAATTTCTCAGGGTTTTGAAGAAGTAGGAAATAGCTATTTTCATCCAAAAATGTCAGGCTTATATCTTTCAAGACCATATAAAGAAGCTAAACATTACTTAGTAAAATCAAACGGACAAGACAAATTAACATCGGTAACCTCTGTTGAAGATTTATCATTACTATACAGAGCGATCACAGGCGAATGGTATCGTAAACAATTAACCGGGGAATAATTATGGATTACATGACTAAAAACTACAACGACCTTTTGGAGTTCATTAAAACTAATAACCCGAATATTACTTTCGGTATCGTCTTCACTAGGGAGGAAGGTAGAAAGCATCGTCTATGGTGTGGAAGTGAAAAAAAGCCAATGTTTAGGATCAGTCTAAAATAAAATCAGTAATGGCAAAGATTAAAGGCATGGCCGTATTCGGCAAAAGGAAAGTTAGAAAGTGCACCATCACCTTAACGCCTGAATCAGACAATAAAATGGATGTGGTAGGTTCAAACGACTTCTCCAGCGTCGAGATATTCGATCTGCTATCGAGCCTGCAAAAGCATTTTGCAAAGGTTGTAACCGATGAGTATGTGATTGCAACACATGACAATAAAATTGATGATGCCAAGTTTGATGCCTGGCTTAATAGAAAACGGAAACTATGATCAAAGAAATCAAAACAGAAAAGTTTGAAGGGCTGGCGGTGCTTATGCCCGATCGTTATGTAAGCGCATTTGCAAACATGGGATACTTGGTTGTTAAAGCTGACAACCCTGCCACTGATATTGGAGAAGATGAGATGTTTCCACCTGATAGGTTAGAGAAAGCTTTAGCGAGGGTAAGTAAGCTACCTGAACATATCACATTACCAGCCATTAAATTGCCAGATGGTGAGTTTAAGATATTAGGAAAATCAAAGGGTCTTACCGAAAAGCAATGTGCGGAAATCGTTGAGATTAAAAAAGCAGGGCTATTTATTGACTACATGACTGAAAAACCAAAATACCATTTGCGTTATTGCGATTCTGCTAAAGAATCATTTGCATCATTGATGCAGGTCAATGAGTGTTACGGTATAAACCCATTTGAAGCAGTTATGAATAGTAAAACTGTAGCAGGAAATAGGATTGCCGACCTTTCTAAAGAAGCTTACATAACTGCAGAATCACAAACCGGCACTTGGATAATCCTTCAAAAATTGTAATTATGGCAGCGCAAACAGATAAACAGAAACAAAGTAAATCACCTCTGTACGGTTATCTTAAGCCTACAACTGATGATTGCGGAACTTGGTGTAACTGTACAATCCCTATACTGGTTTCAAATCATGGTATTGGTGGCGGTCAAGCATATTGTTTAAGGTGTCACCATAACTGGTATCACTAAATGGAAAAGTACGAAATAGATCTGGTGGACTTCGGTGATGATCATTTCATTGCATCGCTTATCGGTATGCTTACAGGGCATGAGCTTGCTGAGATCATTGCAGCTCGTGGTGGTAGTACCAATGCAAGATGGAAGGCAAAAGAAATTAGAGAAACGATCGCTAACCTGGGATTTAATTGCAGCAGGTTTAAGAAGTTTGATAAGAACACTGAATATCCCTGCATTATGAGATCACACGATCGAACTAAGAAGGAATCTGGATGGTATGCTGCTGTTTACTATGATGGAATAGTTTACCTCCCATTCGCAGGTTTAGGATGGAATCACTACAATCATGATTACCCACATCTAAGAGTAACTACCATGCTCCAAGTGTGGATTTAAAACCTATGTAAATTTACATAACTACCACTATGGACCTATTCACAACATCGAAACCGATACCAAACATGACAACACGCGAAGTACACGAGGCTGTAAAGGTCCTCTTCGGTAATTACGATTACCCGCTGTTCAATACTTTCATATTCGACTGGGAAAGCGACTTCTTTGCTATCAGCAAAAGCGGCTACAGTGTGGAGGTAGAGGTGAAGGTGAGCAGGCAGGACTTTAAGAAAGACTTTACACATAAAACCGATAAGCACAAGATATTCACGAGGAGAAATGAGATTGCTGTTTGCTTACCGTGTACCAGATTTGGTATTTCAAGTGAATCAAGGTATAATCCCGAAACAAAGAAGTATGAAAAGCATTCGGAGTCCAGCTATATTAACTTTGTAAAACCATTTGAAAAGCTGCCAAACAAATTCTTTTATGCATGTCCTGAAGGATTGATTAAACCAGAAGAGGTGCCATCTTATGCCGGCCTGATCTATACCAGAAGTTTGTACCAGGGAACGATTGTTAAACCTGCTCCATTCCTGCACAAAAACAAAAGGAACTTTGACAATATCCTGCTGGGTAAATACTATCACCGTAACAGTGAACTGGCCCATCTGCTTTATCTTTTCAAAAGACATAACAGATTAACCCCTGATCAGGAGAAGAATTTAAATGCTGTAATCAGCCGGATGCACTAATTTTTTTAAATAAAATGTTCTAAAATAGAACATATAGAACATTTTTTATTACATTTGTTTATCAATCAGTTCATACTTCGACTTAGGACTGTTTAAAGACATTTAAAAGAGGTTTATCTCTGGGGAGCGAGTCGAAGCGCAAACTGGGGATAAGCCTTTTTCTATTTAAAAACTTCGATAATGGAAATGAATGAGATTTTATCTGTAAAGTCTGAAGAGACTGCTTTTGTGATTGTAGATGGTGATATCTACATCGGTGAACCAAATGATGATTCCGAGAAAGGTGATACTGTAATTGGCTGGGAGAACGATATACTGATCGTGGATGGCTACCCTTTAACGGAAGCTATGGTGATTATATTGAAGATGTATCTTGATAAAAAATTGTAAGACCGACCGCGTGGATGCGTTAAATCTAGCCCTGCTGGTTCAGATCAGCGGGGCTTTCGTGGCAAATGAAAAATCTTATTATCGCCTTAATGGTATTTGCAGTTACACTAGGTGTAGGCTGCAAGAAAGAATCAAATGTTACGCCCGATTCAAAATCTAAAATTGAATTGAAGAAAGACTTAACACATGCCGATCATGCTGTATCCGTAGTTGATCCTCAGAATCCTCCTGGTGAAGGGCCGGGTACATTCCCTCACAATACAGGTATTTGTTATTGTGGATATTACGCTGTATGCCACCCGTACGAATATTTTACGTATGAACAAATTTCAGGAGGACTCACACAAATGGTGCTTCACCGTACAGCACCAGGACAAACTACATTTCCTCCAGGCGCATCATTTCCTGGGAATAATTATTAAACAAAATTACTTACAATCGCCCTGCTTAGAGATAAGCGGGGTTTTCTGGTGCAAAAATTAATCATTTCTCGTATGAAACCAATTAAAAAGATGACCATGCTTATGCTTGGCCTGCTGACTCTCTGTATGCTAGTTAGCGGATTTATGTACATCAATGTACTGGAACAGAAGAAGGCTGCATTAGCCAAGTCAGTGGAGTCTTTCATTGATCATTCAGAAATAACCTTAGAAACCTTAAAACACTAAAATATTATGATCATTTTAACACAACCAGGCATAAGCGCCTTTAAGCCTTCAAAGGTAAGTACAACCGTAACATCATTCGGTATTCAATATTGTTTAGCTACCGTGCCCGATGACTTTGATGTATCAGAAAGGCAGATGAAGAAAGCTGGAATTGATTTCTGGTGGGCCGTAACCGGAAGTCTATTGGACGCATCATATTATAAGCTCCGAAAGTACAAAGGAGGTTTGGTTACAGGTATACTTGATCAGGTTGGCGTGTCGAAGGAAATTAATATTGCTTATGCAATACACTCGATTGCTGAAGGCCGTAAAGCTGACGAGTATCAGATTTGGGAACGCTCTATTTTAATCAGCAAACTATGAACATCGGAAACATAGGCTCAGGTCGCAATGTATCAAAGCGCAAGGTCACACTGATCATTATAGGTACAATAATCCTCTTCTCACCAATATGTATCGCATATTTAATCAGGTAAGCATGAACCAGACTTTAGACCAAATACTATGGGTATGCTTCTGGCTGAACGTTGCAGCTGCTGCCCTCTATCTAATCAACGGAATATTACTAAACCTAAAAACCGAATCACATGAATAAGCAAGAGTTTATAAAAAAATCGTGGGCCGTAGCTGGCTTTGATTGGGATCAAATCAAGGATATGGTCAATGAAAGCGGAATCCTGCAACTCAAAGAACCAGAATTGAAATACAGCTTAACTGGTTACGGTACTGCTTATGATCACGGCCTGATCAAGGGACTAGGGTTTAACCATAAAGGTTTTATGATCTCTTTAGAATCATTGGAAGGTGTTGACCGTAACAACGGTTGGACTAAGATTGAGTCTCCTCAAGATATGCCTTTCTGTCCCGGGGAGTACCTGTTTATGTTTATTGATCGTAGGTCGAGAGTAGAATACCATTCTGCAGATATCTCAATCGGAGGCGCTACCCACTGGCGGCCAATTGTTCACATACCTAATCCTTTATACTAATATGAAATCAATCAGAACCGAACAGTTCAACACGCCACTGGCTGAGAACCAAGATGAATACAATACGCTATTCATCAACTTAAACACCAATGATCCAATGTGCCCGGCAACGGTGTGCTTTGAGTTCAGCCTTGAAGAAATGGAGGAGTTTAAGAGAACCGGAAGGCTTTACTATAATCAGTGCTTATTCCTTAAGCCCGTATATGGTGGGCTTGATGAGGTATCTGGATTACCACAAGTTATAGGCTTCGGTCCTCGTGAGCAATTCCACCCGATGAATATCAGTGTTTATAATCCTTTAGATCAGCAGTAATGAAAGCACTAAGTATAAAGCAGCCATGGGCGACACTGATCGCTCATGGTATCAAAGATATTGAGAACCGCACCTGGAGGACTAAATTCCGAGGCAGGATATTTATTCATGCATCAGCTAAGGCTGCGATCTACCAGTTTACTGATAAGCAAACTACCGTACTGCATAACACCCCAACTATATTCAGGGATAATTTCGATGATCATGTATTTTCTGCCATCATCGGTGAAGTGGATATAGTTGACTGTGTATTGAACCATGAATCAATTTGGGCTGAACAAATGGCATTCGATAAATGTCCGGATACTGGCATTCATATCCTTCGCAAAGGCCAGAAATACATCTGGAACTGGGTGCTGGAAAATCCGGTACTGTACGACAAGCCGATCGAGAATGTAAAAGGGGCACTTAGCTTGTGGGAGTATACGAGACATTGCCCAACGTGTAATAAAGAATTACCTAAATCTTGTTTTTGTGAAGGTGATATTGAATGTGCTGGTTGTCTTTACTTACCGTATTAGCCATGAACGAACTAACAACTGAACAAATGGAAGAGCGGATCCGGAATGTAAAGGAACATTATTCAAAGCTATTTGCTAAGGAGGACCAAGTAATAATTATCGGTGCTGCTCATATGCCTAGCAGAATTGAATTGGCGTGTCAAAATCTAAGCACCGATGTGGTGATCATCACACCTGAAAGATTGACAGATATCTGCGAGAAAGCTGGGAGGCCTTTAGATGATATCCTTGCAATGATTGAAGCTATGCGTGCACCTGTAAGGAATCTGGCTCATGAATTTGAGAAAGCAGCATTGGCATTTAATAAAGCTGCACAAGAGTTTTCTTCTCCAATAATAATCAACCACCATGATGACCGTCCATGGTATGAAAAAGCAGCAAAGCAGGGCGGTAAGAAGCGTAAACAGAATTATAACAACAGACAGCCATGGAGAAAGTAAGATACGGTGAATTACCTACCTCATTAGGGACTTTTGAGGTGGATTGCAAAGAGATGATGTTCTATCAGTATCTGCCTATCAAATTAGCCGGTCAAATGGAGGCTATTTGGGAAGATAGGCTAAATCCATTTTCAGAACTGATTGAGAAATGTATTTGGAACTTTGCGTATAATTTCGGTAACGATAATCTTGATGCCTCAAATGTTTATTTAACCGTTAAGCATTTGTACCAGGCTGAAGGATGTTCTTTCAATCGCGATGGCTGGCATTCAGATGGGTTTATGACTGATGATATAAATTACATCTGGTCAAATAATAATGGTACAATATTTAACCACAGTCCCTTTGAACTTACACAGGATCATAAGATCAGTATCGAAGAAATGTCTGCTCAGGCTATTCCTGATCTTGATTACCAGTATCAGGAATGCGAATTATTAAGGCTTGATCAGTTCAATATCCATAAGGTTGCCTACATCGCTAAGCCGACTATGAGGACATTCTTTAAATTATCATTCAGTCCGGATAAATATAATTTGGTCGGTAATTCTCATAATTATCTTTTGGATTATAATTGGGAAATGAAGGATAGGAACATTGAACGTAATCATCCTATCGCTAAATGAAATCAGCATCCATCCTAAAAGCCGTTTACAAAGATTGTCTTGATCGCGGTTACGTGCTCATTGGTGATCAGCTTTTACCGCCTGCAGTAGCAGCGGCCCGGGGATTGGATAAGCCAAAGAAAAAGACTCGAGCGAAGTACGTCAATAAAACCGGCTGGATAGATGACGATCGGAATATTAAGAATAAAGCCGCTGCAATTGAACCTTTCATGAGGCTGGTGCAGATGGAACTGCAACTGGATGTATGGCCGGAATTCTTCTTTAGTACTGAACGGCTGTACAGGTTTGACTATGCGATTCCAATTAACCCGAATTCGGTACAATTAAAAATTGCTATTGAACAGGAGGGCGGCATTCACATGGCAGGGAAGAGCGGCCATTCATCAGGTACCGGCATCCAGCGTGATATGGATAAGAATAACCTGGCTATTGCTCAGGGATGGGTGATCATCAGGCGAACGCCAACTGATCTGTGCACCCTCGAAACAATCAATTTAATTAAATCAGTAATCAATCAAAGAATATGAATCAAGTAAAGGACTTCTTAGAGTACCTATTAAATGCCATTAAGATATGGATCATAGTTCAACCATGGGAACAAGGAATAAGAGTAAGAAGAGGTAAAAATATTAAATTGTTGACTGGCGGCATGTATTTTAGGATACCATATCTCGATAGTGTTTTTATCCAGTCAAATAGACTAAGGGTGGTAGCTATGCCAGTTCAAACATTAACATCAAAGGACTTATCAACCGTTACCCTAAATAGTGCTTTGGGTTATTCTATCAATGATATGGAAAAGCTTTATAAATCTTTATTCCATCCTGAATTGACATTGGCTAATATGGCAATGAGTGAAATTGCAGAGTTTGTTTATAAACACGACATGCACGAATTAAATCCTGATAAGATTGAACAGGCGGTGATTAAAAAGCTAAATGCTGGTGACTACGGCATGAAGGTAGAATATTTCAGGTTAACCAACTTCGCGGTAGTAAAAACATTTAGATTAATACAAGATGGAAGCTGGGTTGATACTGGATTAAATTTAGACCAAAAGAAATAATCATGGAAATCGAAAACATCAGCAAAATACTTATTTGCGTCGAAATGGACAATGGTAATGCTCATCAGGTTCTCACATCAATAGACAACAAGCAGATGGCACTAAGACTCATTGCGAGCATTGATGAAGGCTTAAAATTATCATCACAAATAGAACCTTTCACACTTGATCTACTAAAACCGTAACCATGGAAGCAAAGACTAACCTAAACAAACAGAACTTCTTTGATGAAGATATAAGAGCAAAATATCCTGTGGCCATGAAAGTATTTACTGATTGGTTTGATAAATATACAGACGCGATAGGATGGACTGATCTATTTGGAAAAGTGTATCTTATTGATATCCCTTTTGAAATGCAGGTAGGTATTCTGGTCCGGTTCATCGATGAGCATAATCCTAGTGACCTGTCTCTTCATTACTTTCAAGAATATTATACACAGGACTTAACAGATACAACATCAGTAATAAACTGGTTTGCTAATTTCCTATGCTGGTATGATAAAGATAATAATCCTGATCACCTGTTAACCAATCCACCTGGAGAAGAAGATGATCTTCCATTTTAAAACCAAAAACAATATATTTGAGTATGCAACCAAATGAAATCACTCAGACTGAAATTGATATGTTAAGTATGATTTGCAAGGCAATACCCACAACTGATAAAGAGACAGATATGGTATTGAACGCTTATCAAGCTATTAAGTTGAAAGGATCGGCACATAAGATAGACATAGCTCAACTACTCAGTGTAGGCATTCCAATGTATATGGCTTTGAGTGAAGTACAAAAAGTTACCACCACTGATATTGCTAATGCATTATCGAACGGAGATATAAAGTACGATCAAGTAAAACAGGCTATTGAATATCTTACTGATAAACCAGGGATCTTCTTTATACCTCATAAAAATAATTAACCATTAAAGAACCTGCAGTATGAGTTATGGACAAATACCAACATTAGGCAGTAAAATGAATCTATCTGAAAAAGACCAACAGTCATTGACAGATATGCTTCAAGAGCCATTAAAAGCTGATAAAGAACTTTCAGATAAAATAATAGAATCAATCCATGCTGAGGCTAAAGAAAAGTTGGATCGATTTTATAAATCAATTGATGTGCAGGCAAAGGCTGTTATTAACCAAGCGAAAGCCGATGGTATTATAGTTGGCAGGATATCAAAAAAGAAAGTTACAGCGGCTGGATACGATACTTGTTTTCAGGAAGGTGTTGGTGCATACATCCGTAGAAATGGTGTAAGGGTATCTGAAATAGTTGTCTGTGAATAAAATATTGGCTATTGTTGGATTTAAAAACCTTCAATAGTTGTAAGATAAAAACACCTGAATGAACAGGGGGATGTGTGGTGTAGGACACGGAGCTTTATGGATTTGGCTATCTACGTCCAGTAGCAGGGATAGCGACACATGTTTTAAGCCTTGCAGCAATGCAGGGCTTTTTTATGCATCATGTTCTTCAATCATTTTGCCGATCAGACCAACAAGGTACGGATCAAAGTTATCGTGCGATCTCCATACCAGTGGAGGTTCATCATCAAATCCGTGATCAGGGTAAACTGTTCCGTGGATTTTATCTTCAATGTACACATCAAACACCAGCACATCCTTTACAATTCTCCTGGGCTTAATCGTAACTTCCACATCTCCGGCTAAAGTAATATTGAATTGTTCCATTTGCAATTATACTAATTTAATTAGTAATTTTGATCTATGGATGGCTTACACTTAGAAATAAACGGGAAAAATATATTGGTTCGTACAGTTAACGATCAAAAGAATTTGCACCAAATTATTTTAAATGGTCTTTTCTGTGGCTATTTCGATACAAAAGGGAAGTTCACTAACATCACGAATTTTACTCAGGGAGAGGTCGAATTTGTTGAGGAAAAGATTATAGAGGCTATGAAGTAGTTAAAGCTCATCGAAAAGCTTGGACATACTGATCCCTAAAGTACTCGCAATTTTTCTTAAGCTGATTACACTTTGATTAATAGTCCCATATTCATATGCCTGACCTTGACTTCTAGATATCATTGCGAGATCGGCTAATTCATTTTGAGTTAATCCTTTTAGTTTCCTGTACTTACGTATGTTTAAACCAACCGTCTTAAGGGTTGCAGCATCTATCTGTGATATCTGGGATTTGTCGGTCATTATCGACCACTAAAGAAGATAAATATTATTCACAAATAAACCCTAGATATAGGGCTTTTTTTAAATCTTTTTTTTAGCTTTAATCCACCAAACCCGAAAAACATATGAAGAGTTATAAAATCATCACTGAAAAATTAGAAAAGCCAGAACTTGAATCTAAGGGCGTTCAAGTCTTTTTAGCTCCTAAACACCTTCAAGAAAACGATATCCTAATATCTGTTTACAGGGAGCATTGTTTATGCTGGATGTTCACCCCACACAGCACAATCAAAGAATTGATCCGGTTGAAAGGCGCGGCTCACGTAACTTTGCGGCTTATCGAATTATTTAAAGATCACACCAAGGATAAGACCAAAGAGCTTATTGCAAAATCAAGCAAAGTAGAAGTAGACAGAATGATCCTTATCATTGAGAAGTATATCATAGATACGATTTACGATTATTCACTTTCTTTAAACATGGTAAATTAGAAACACCACACACCTCATAGTACCCTGCCCTCTGCATTGATTTGTAGGGGGCTTTTTAATTCTTTCCATATGATAAGTGAAAAAATTCACTTATTTATGTTCTGAATTAGAACAATTAGAACATTTGTTTTTATCTTTACTTCATATGAGGGAATACAGTTCAGCTTTAATCACAAATATCCTACGCAGAGAGTATCCGGAAGTGGATTTATGTATCCGTAAAAGGCTGGATGAAGAGTTACCGGCATCCCTGGAAGATGTGTCTTTAATTCCTTTAGTTGTACGTTCTTTCAAAGCCATTAAGGGGATTAATAGCGAAGTATGGATTAATAAAGGAGGAAACAGATCGATATCAGAGAATAGAGATCTTCTGGTTTCCGTGATTATGCTACTTTATCAGCCTGAGAAGGTTTTAAGCATCAGCAATATCAGATTGAAAAGATTCATCTTAAGCAGAATGGCTGCGGAACTGAATTGTTCCCGTGATATTTTAAAGAAAAGGATATCATGTGTCATCGTTGCTTTCCGTGCTTATAAAGAATTTAAGTCTGAGACTTACCGGCTTTACGAGCTGATCAAAACCGAACACAAATTTTTTGAATAATATGGCAAAGCTAAAAACTAAGTTCCCACTGGACCGGGAAAAAACAAGTCAGGCCTTCGCAAATGGCGAGGTATCAGTGGATATCATGACAACTCATCCAAGGGTGATCATCACAATCGGTGGTGGACATTCAGAAGATGTAGTTACAGACCTGCAGAATGCAGTTGATGAGGTATTGAAGTTTCACGAAAAAGCGTAGTAAAATTGATCTGCGGTGTAATTGGTTTGCACGTCTGATTTTGGTTCAGAAGATTGAGGGTTCGAGTCCTTCCAGGTCAACAAATATATATTATATGCTGGATACAGAACAAAAGGTTGATCAGTTTTTAGTAGCACTTAAGGCTGAGATTATGGGGGCTAAGATGTCTGAAGGTGAATATGGGCCATGGGTTACAATTGAAGTGAAGGAAGAAGGTTCAGAATATTCAAATAGTAATGATAAAGCTTATTTCTCTCGTGGAACCAACAAGAAGATAATTTCAGTTAACATCTTCGAAGAAAAGAAACCCCTTATTTTATGTGGCGGGTGCGTTGGTTTAAATAATGTTTAAAACGTGAGTGTAGTTCAAAGGTAGAATAGTGGTCTCCAAAACTATTGATATAGGTTCGAATCCTTTCACTCATGCATACTTGATTAATATAAATACCGGATTTAATGGCCGGCAAAACAGTGAAGACACCCCGGGCATAAGTCCCGGGGTTAATAGGTAAAAGACAATGGCAAAATCTAAAGCAAAACCATGTACTGAGAGCGCAACTAAGGGTGTCATCAAAAAGATGGAGAAATCCATGGCAGATAAGAAAGCCGCTTTCATGAAGGGATGCAAGGCTGATATCAATACTAAAGGCTTCGAAATGAAGAAGCGTATCATTCTGCATGCGGTCAAACTATGTCGTGGCCACATCACTAATGCATGTGCCATGGTGAACATTACTAGAAAGACTTTTCACAATTACGTTAATGATGATCCTGATTTTGAAGAGGCATTTAAAAATATAAAGCTTGGTGTATTGGATCATGTAGTGGATAAGCTGATGCTCCGCATCGATCAAGGAAGTGATTCAAGTATTCAGTTCTACCTGGACAGACAAGGTAAAGCCGAAGGATGGGGTAATTCACTTAAGGTGGATGGTAAGATGAATAACATCAACTACAATGTGCCACTAACCGATGAAGAGGTGAGGCAGTATGCAAAAGCTTTAGAGGAAGAGTTTTAATTATGTTGACCAGGGAAGAAATAAAGAAGGTAAAAACGGCTACTCTTAAGAGTAAGACCAGTCTGCTATTTCAGACTAGGTACCTATTTAAAAAATCCCAAAATAGAAAATTTGTAATCGGTGATCATCACCAGCAGATCTGTAATGTACTGGAATGCGTATTGCGCTGTGAGCTGACCAAAGTGATGATCAACATTGCACCGCGTTATGGTAAGACTGAGCTGGCAGTAAAGAATTTTGTAGCCCATGCCCTTGCATTAAACTCATCTGCATCTTTTATCCATCTTTCTTATTCAGATGATTTAGCCCTCGATAATTCGGAGGCTATCCGGGATATGGTGGAATCAGAAGCCTACCAGCAAATGTTTCCGCATGTTCAGATCAAACAAGATTCTGATGCTAAGAAGAAGTGGTACACTACTGATGGTGGTGGAGTATATGCAAGAGCGGCCGGTGGACAGGTTACTGGTTTCGGTGCCGGTAAGGTTGATGATGAGGAAAAGAAAGACGAAGAAGAGTTCTTAGCTGAACTGGATGGAATGCTTGCGGATCTGAATATCAAATCAGGATTTAATGGCGCATTGATCATAGATGACCCTATCAAACCAGATGATGCGGATTCTGATACCAGGCGGGAAAGAATTAATCAGCGTTTCAATAGTACGATCCGGAATAGGGTAAACAGCAGAAATACTCCTATTATCATCATTATGCAGCGGTTGCATGAGAATGATCTATGTGGATTTATCATGAGCCAGGAAGAATATACCTACGATCTGGAAGAGGCTAAAGCTGATAAGAACAAATGGTATGTTCTAAGCATCCCGGTTATCAAAACAGATACTGAGGGGAATGAATATGCATTGTGGCCATTTAAGCATGAGCTGGCTGAATTAAAAAAGATGGAGGTTGATTTCCCTATCATATTTGGTCGCCAATACATGATGGATCCTAAACCGAAAGAAGGATATCTTTATGGGCTGTTTAAAACCTATACTCCAGGTTTCCTTCCGTTCACAACTAAACGGATGAAAAAAGCTCATGTAGATACCGCTGATACAGGAGAGGATTACTTGTGTTCAATAGCTTACGATGAACTCGACACTGGCATATTTGTGACTGATGTGATTTACACTCAGGAGAAGATGGAGGTAACTGAAATAAAGGTTGCCCAGCAGCTGGCCCGGGAAGAAGTGCAACGGGGACTATTTGAAAGTAATAATGGGGGCCGGGGCTTTGCTCGTAATGTGGAACGTGAATTACGGTTGATAGGTAATACGAAAACGAAGATTGAATGGTTTCACCAGGGAGATAACAAAGATGTCAGGATCTACACGAAGTCAGCTGATGTTATGAATATGATTCACTTTCCAGTCGGCTGGGAAACATTATGGCCGAAGTTCTATAAGTCACTAAAGAATTATAAGGCTGCAGGTGGCAATGCACATGATGATGCTGAAGACTGTTTAACAGGTATAACTGAAGACTTTGGTGAAGGATATGTAGTGGAAATGGAAGGTGTATCAAAAGCAGATTTAGGATTTTATTAAATAACAATATGAGAGGATTTAGAATTAAACCCAACTTAAAAGCAATGGATTTTGGTAAGATCCTTCCTGAACAGATTGATTATATCTGCAGCACACAGGTTTTAGATAAGATCATCTGCAAAAGGAAAAATATACCGTGGGATCAGGAGCTTGCGGATTTGATGGATGAAAAATACCAAATGTATTTTGTTGTTAAAAAGAACCTGGAATATAATATCGTTTCCAGTGAAATCATGAAGACCTATCAAGAACGCAACAACTTGACTTTTGATAGTGATATCACTGACAAGGGCAAAAGGTGTATGGATCATTATTTAAAGACTTTACGGTAATGAGTGTAATCGGTAAAATTAAATCCCTATTAGGAATGGCAGAAGAAGACAAAGACCTGGTAACGCTGCTTACCGAAGGGTCAATTGAAAAAGCAAAAGGCAAGTTTACTAATCGACAAGATAAGGTAGCGCTTGCTTTATCACAATGGAATATTGATGATCACGAGATTATGAAACGTCCGGATAAGGATTTAGTAAAGGGCAAAATTGTGACCAGCTGGAATCTGCCATTACCGTATCAACGTAAGATCGTTCAATCTGCTGTTGCCTTTATTTATGGCAAACCCGTAAAGCTAAAACAGGAAAGTACCGGCACAGATAAGGCGTTCAAGGCACTGACTGATTTACGAAAAGATATGCGTATGAATGCTAAGGATCAAAAGTGCGCAGAGATCATGAAATCGGAAACAGAATGTGTTAAATTATTTGTACCGTATCGTGATTCTAATGCTGATAAAACTGATTTAAGTATTCCAAATAGTGTCAAGTGTATTCTACTTGCAAAATCACTGGGAGACACAATCCATGTAAGCTTTGATAATTACGGTGTATTAAAAGCTGTAGGCCGGGAATATAGCGTGGCAGTTGGAAATAAAAAAATTCAGCATTTTGATGTTTACACTGCTGATGTTATTTATAACTGCAATCGTGACGGTGGATCATGGAATGTACTTCCAGAAACAAATATTATAGGAAAGATACCTATGGTTTGGGCAATGCAGGAAGATCCAGAATGGGCACTGGTTCAGAAAATAATTGTTCGTCGAGAATACTCATCATCCACCCGGGCGGATAATATTGATCGCACCGGTGATCCTATCCTGGTACTAGAAGGTGGTAAACCGATCAGCTTACCTAACGCCAACGAAGTTGGAAAGGTTGTAGTTCTCCAGGCTGGTGCTAAAGCCTCCTACCTTGTGCCACAGATGAGTATCGACATGGTGAAAAACGAGCAGGAAGATCTGGAGCGTGCTATCCTGTATTTTACTGATACAGTTGATCTGCATTCTCAGGAGGGAGCATCATTGGGACAGGACTCCGGGAAAGCTTTAGAAATGAAATACTTTGGCCCACTATTAAAGGCAATGAGCCAACATGGTACTTATGAAGAACTTCACGATCGTGAAAATAATATCTTGAAAGCATTCATTACTAAGGTTATTGATAATTCAAGTGCTATGGCTGCAGAAATAGCTAATTTGGAGGTAAGCATGGAGTTTGGTAATCCACTTCCTGACAACACAGCAGATTACTTAAATTCATTAAGTTTGGCTGTAGGTGGTAAAGCTATCATGAGCCGCCAAACAGCTGTAGAGCTGAATCCTTTGGTTAAGGATGGGGATAAGGAAAATATACTGCTTAAAAATGAGGAATTAAGTACAATTGTTGAATAATATGTTCTAATTTGGAACAATTAGAACATAATGTTTGTATATTTGAAATAGATAATTTTCATAGTAATAGTTTGGTTTAGGTTTGGTTAGCTAACGGAGTGGTTCCCGTTAGCTTTTTTTGTTTAAAATATATATTATGTCGGACGATATTAATAAAAAGTATGAGGCAATGCACTTGGCGGATATTCAGAAATATCAAAAACAGATTGAAGTGTTATACCGTAAGGTGATAGCGAGAATATATAGGGAGGCTACTAATTTAAAGCCTAAAGGCAATACGTTTAGTATTAATGATTTTCCAGAATTCAATAAAAAAGTAGATAATATCTTACTTGCTTTTAGTAAAGAAGTCAATATCACTTTGATAAATGGGGTGAAAGGACAATGGGAATTATCTACTGAAAAGAATGGCGCTGTAATTCATCAGCATTATGGATCACCAAAGATAAGTGATACCGTTAATAAAATGATATATAATCCTAATACTGCTGCATTAGAAGAGTTTATCACTCAAAAGAGTGCTGGTTTAGGATTATCAGATCGTGTACTTAAATATACTAGTCAGCTTCAGGGACAGATCGAACAAAACCTGTTTGCTGGATTAAGTGAAGGTAAATCAGCAAATGATATGGCCCGAGATCAAGTTTCATACATGCAAAACCCTGAGCCATTATTTAGACGAGTAAGATATATTACTGCAAAAGGAAAATCTAAGCTAAGATTATCAAAAGCAGCTCAAAAGTATTATACTGAATTGGGTGCTCCTGGTCAAGGTGTCTACCGATCTCCTTTTAAAAACTTTATGAGAATTACCAGAAACGTTACTAATGATAGTTACCGTCAAGCAGATATGGTCAGGTATAAGTCTTTACCATTTGTATTAGGTTACCAGGTAAACCTTTCTAATAATCACCCTAAAGTTGATATTTGCGATTCTTTACAAGGTGTATATCCTAAATGGTTCCTGTGGTTAAAATGGCACGTAAACTGCCTTTGTTACTGTATAGCTAAGTTACCCAGTCCTGAAGAATATGATCGTTATGAAACTGCTATCTTCAATGGAACTGCAAAAGACTTCAAATTTAAAGATGTGATTAATACTGTTCCAGAAAACTTCACTAACTATGTAAATGACAATGCTGGTAAAATGGATAACTGGAAACGAAAGCCGGACTGGGTAACTGCTAATGATGTTAAAATTTAACCATGATGAGTGGATGAAAACATTCTATTTCCATCACCATCAAAAACGACTGACACAAGTATGTTCGCACCACTGATCTGCATCATTACTGGTTTATTATCGATGTGCGAGAATATGTCATAAATTTCAGTTTCAAGAGTCTTATTACTATTCACAAGACTATCTCTTTTATCGGTCAGTGTTTTTATTTCATTCTGCTTATTAATTAGACTGTCAACAACATCAGCTAGTACCCAACTGTCATTTTTAGCATATGTTTTATGTGCTATCACTTGCTTCTCTGCATAGTCGATTTTTTTGTTTAGGTCTTCTACCTGTTCTGTTCCTCTTATGTAGCTTGTGTACTTTTCTTGTAATCCCATGAGTTCGTTTAATTTTCTTTTAATATAGCAAAGTATTACCATTGGTCAATGGTGATTTGTAAAAATCAAGGTGCGTTTATATCCTAGGTAATTTTAGGCTTATTCTCAAAAAGCTTAAAAACTGCTATGTTCAGAAAAGAAATCTTAGCGAAACTGCAATTAACAAAAGCCGGTTCGCTTAAAAAATTAAGTCAAAAAGGGATTGACCTGTTACTCGATAAGATTGAGGCGAAAGTCACTAAGGAAGAAGAAATCGACAGCACCATTGATGACCTCGATACTTCCATTATCTCCTTTGACGATGTGGTTGAACTGATCCAAAAGGAAACAAGTAGGAATGCACGATCTGTAAGAACAAACCTTGAAAAAGAGTTTGATCTAGTTAAGAAAAAGAAAACTGCAGATGACGACGATGATGATGATGACGATGCAGATCCTGCTCCTAAAAAGAAATCCGGTCAACCAGCAGACATTTCAAAAATGATTGCAGATGCGGTAACTGCGGCCATGGCCCCTTTTGCTGCTTCAAACCAACAAATCCAGCTTAATGAAACACGATCCAAATTAAAGGTTGCTGCGAAAGCAAAAGGCATTCCTGAAGATTGGGTAGACGATGTTCATATCGGTGAAAACTTCAATGAAGAAGAAGCGATAACTAAGCTTGATACCAAGTGGACTGCAACCAAACAACTGGTAGTAAATGAAGCGATCGGAAACGGTACTGTCTTAAAAGGTAGCCTGGTAACCGAGAGCGCATTTGCTGAAGCGAGTAAAAAGTACGGTGAGACTGTAGCACCGAAAGACTCAGGTATCAACATTCAAGAAATTTAATATGGGATTAAAAAACAAAAAGAAGCAAGACACCATGTCCCCTCCAGTATTTATTGAAGTCCACTCCGATTATAAAGGTGGTGGAACTTTAAGTAATGTGGGCTTGGTTGAAGATTCGATTATCAGGGCGGGAGCCTTTGTCAATTTCGACGAGAATACCAGGTTAGTCACCATATTAAAAACAGCTGTTATCGTTGAGGTAGCTGCTGCTGGTGCAACTACTTATAAGATTGCTAAGCTAAATAAAGATCAGGCCCATCTATTTGTGTCAGGTGATGTATTTGCCAAAACTGTTGGAGGTGCCTCTTATGCTGGAACATTAGACACGAGTAATGCAGATTACGATATCGTTACAGTTGGTACCACATTAGGTGCTATGGCTGTAGGTGATGTATTGTTTCATTCTGCTGCTAGTGGTGCTAATGCTGGAGCTTTAAAAGTAGCAGTAAACGGTATGCTTAGAAATCACAGGTATATCAGTGAAAACGAAGATGCTCCTGTAGTTCGTCAAGGTATTGTGTACAACAGACGTCTGCCATGGGCAGCACCTCAGGCGGTGAAAGATGCCCTGAAAGGTTTAATCATTTTTTCTGAACAACGCTAATAGACAATGGAAGGAACAATTATAAAAGAGCTTGCAGAAAAAAAGAACCTGCAAACTTACATCAATGACACCCAGGCTAAGTATGCTGCCATTTACTGGCCATCACTGCTTACTAAAAAGCCAGTGGATAGCTTAGAGTGGAAATCTGTTATTGGCGATCGTAAAGCTGGCGTAGCAGGTTACGTTACCGCTTTTAACGTATCTGCTCCGGAGCATGCCCGTGACGTATTGCGTGAAGAGTCTGGTAAGATTCCATCAATCCGTGGAAAGCGTACTATGGATGAAGATCTGTTAATGAAGTATATCACTCTAACCAAACAGATTGATCCTGATATGAATCGTTTGCTGGATTTAGTATATGACGATATTTCGTTCTGCTCAACCGCTCCACACAAAACTATTGATTTGTGGTTAGCTAAACTTTTATCATCCGGTGGTTATTTAAAATTCACCAACGAGGATAATGTTGGTATGGTTACGCAATATGATGTGAACTTTGGTATGCCAGATTCACACAAGAGCGGTACAGTTGGCGAGGTATGGTCTAATCCTGCTGGTGCAACGCCATTGAAAGATTTGAAGACAAACATCTTCATGCCTTTAGCAGATTTAGGTGTAACCGGTGGTGTGATCAGAATGCACCCTTCAAAAGTCTACCAGTTACTGGAATCGAATGAGGTTCTTGCTAAATTTGGTATGCTTTCAAAAGGTACAACTGATAACCTTGATTTAAATTTATCAAAGGTAAACGCCTATCTTTCAGCTAACGAGTTCCCAACTATCAGAGCGTTCAATGCATCGATTGGTGTGGAAATGGATGGTAAAGTGAAATACAGTAACCCATGGAACGTGGATAACATTGTATTTACACCAGATGGCCCAATTGGTAAACTTCACGTTGCACCAATGGTTGAGAAAGAACGTCCTCAAAAGCAAGTTACCTATGCTGAATACAATGGTAGTTTGGTTAAGAAATTCAGTAAAGTGGATCCTGTTGTTGAAACAACTGCTTACGAATTCAATGCGTTCCCATCATGGGATACTATTGATCAGTCGTTCATTCTGAATACAAACCGTAAAGGTTCATTCTAAGAATAGTCATGCCGGATCAATCCATATTAAAGACGCTGAAAAGCTTAATTAACTTTCCTCTTAGTGAGGAAAGTTATACTACTTTTCTGATTAATTCAGATTTGGACGGAGAAGCTCCGTATACCAAAGAATTAAGAAAAGATGTTGAATTAGCAGCAGCAGAATTAATACTTGTAGCCTGTACTTCCGGTAACGTGACTGAAGGTGGTTATTCCCTGACTTTAAATGATAAAGCTTCACTAAGAATTACCAGGCTAATTTACTTGAATCGTTGGGGTATGCCAGATATTGATTCTGATAAAGTGGAAGGTACCATTGAAGATGGGAGTTGGTTATGGTAATCCAGTATCCGGACATATTGAAGTTCGATGTGATTGGTGGCTCTACCGGTACTGATGAAAACGGGGATACGGTGATCATTCCTGGATCAAATGTTACGATCGGAATTAAATGCCGGTTTGAGCCAAATTCTGAAGGTAAGTTGATTCCGTCTAATGATGGTGAAAATTTAGAGTATGCTTGGGATGTGTTTGCTCCCCTGGATCAGAAGGATGTTCCTGAAAGGATTGACTTTAAAGGTTATGATAAAGATGGAGATCTGATTGCTTCAGGTATTATAAAACGATTCAAACGTGGACAGATGAATTTATCGATACAAGCCTAATGGGAATCAAACCTAAATTTTCGCCTGATGATGTGAAAAAGATGATCAAGGTTAAAACGGATAGGATTGACCAGGTTATTATTTCGAGGCTTAAATATATCGGTGAAACATTCGTCAACAATGCAAGGAGCAATAATACCTACTTGGATCAAACAGGCAATCTGAGAAGTTCGATAGGCTACATTGTTTTGAAAAATGGTAAAAAGCAGTATGAGAACTATCAACTTTCAGAAAGGGGTACCGAAAAGCAAAAAGGTATGTCTACCGGCAAGCAGTTGGCGAATGAGTTAGCATCAGGATTGTCGATTGGATATGTGTTGATTGTGGTAGCTGGAATGGATTACGCGGCATCAGTTGAAAGCAAGGGTAAGGATGTACTAACAGCTAGTTCGATATTGGCAAAAGAGCAGTTGATCACAGCAATGGAAAAGATTAAAAATTCACTTAGGTAACCATGGGATTTACATCAATTGAGGTGGTAAATGTTCTATTTCAGCACATAGAGAACAGTGTATTGGTAAATAGTTTAAAAAAACCCAATGGTAAGCTGTGCAAGTATCAAAAACCTCTTAACTCAGAACTTGAAGATGTAGTTATAAATGGTTTACCACTGGTTAAAGGTGATGTGGACGAGGCAGTGCTCAATGTAAATATTTATGTGCCAAATCTGAAACTACCAGATAACAATCCAGATCGATCACAACCTGATACAGCCAGGTTATTAGTGCTGGCTAAACTAGGTAATCAAGCCTTTGCTGATGGGGCAGATGAAGATGGAGAGATATGGGATGAAGCTGGACAATACTGCTTTAAATACCAACAAGACACGGTGATGGATGATGTGAACAACATGCACTACATCAATTTTAGAATAGAGTTTTACTCGTCAATTTAAATTAAATAATTATGGCAAAGAAAGTATATGGCTTAAAAGCTATTACAATGGGTGATCCTGCTCTTGACGGAGGTATGGGCACCGTTTTAACAGAGATTCTTGGTGAGACCGTAAAGGGAACTGCATCATTAGTATCCTCTGTGCCCGAAACAACAGAAATCGAAACAGAAGAGTCAGATGAGATTCTTGATGAGATTGAAACTAAAGGCCGAGTTTGGACTTTAACAGCCAGCACTTATAAAGTTACTGCTTTAACTATGCAGAAGTTCTTTGGTGGTACTGTTGTTAACGGTGTATGGTCGCCCCCTGTAGGTGGTGCATCAGTAACTGTTAACCAATCAGTAGTTTCAGAAACTAAAACTGGTATAAAATTCAGTTTCGTTAAAATGAAGCTTATTGGTACCGCCAACTTCGGTTTTGATAAAACTAAGTTTGGTCAAATTGACTGGACAGGTAAAGTATTAACACCAGATAAGGCAGCTACACCAGCAATGTCGATCGATTTCGGAGTATAATTTTTACAGCCCCCAACCCGGGGGCTTTTACTTTTCATATGACAGATATTGAACAATTAGAAGCATTAATAAAGGTCGGTGAAGCTGTCACTGATAAATCTGAAACTGTAACTATAATTATCAAGCCAACCAATGTATTTGAAAAGCTACTGATGAAAATTGGATTGATGAAACAAGTAAAAGTTTTTGAAATCAGCCCAATTTTAGTAGGTAACAGATACAGGGTTTCATCCATTGCCTTAAAAATAACACAGGACATATTTACTGATGGCAAAATAGATGTAAATAAATGCTGGAAGGCTATAAAAGAGCATACAGATGATTATTTATACGTAGTTGCACTCTGTATTCAGAATAACAAAAAAGAACCGTCAAAGGCTCTAATAGAATATTTAAGATGGCTACCTGATGCACAGTTTTACAGGTTATTAAATGCTTCACTAAGCATGGCCGGTATACCGGGTTTTATGAACTCTACTCTCTTAATAAAAGGATCGAATGTCCTGAGTGTGCCGGAAAAGGTTGCGACACCTGCGATGGAACAGGAATAGAGAGGCCGAGCAATGATGAGGGGGATAATAGCCCTTGGAGTTTAATTAATGCTTACAGAAAGTTCTTTCCAGGCAGTACAAGAGCTGAAGTACTATGGGATATGAGTTGGATGAATCTTATGATGGAGCTAGCAACTATCCCTGATACTGAAACCAAAAGCAAGAATAAACCAGATGATGAAGTCTTCATTTCTCCTGAAGACGAGGCAGCAGAATTACGAAAAGATTTAGGGCTATAAACTATGAGCACTTCAACAACAGGCGGTGGATTACATTTTGATGCAACGATAAACGATAAGAGCTTCAATGCGACGATAAATACCATGAACACCAAGGTGAATGGGCTGGCAAGCAATGCCACAGCTCAGGGTGAAAAGGTGGAAGGATTTGCTAAGAAAATTGCAGATGCTAATAATGGAATTCTTGAAAGGCTTAAAGCAAAATTGGCTGAGTTTAAAGCCTCTGCAGATTCCGCTATGTCTGTTGCTGGTATTGAAAAATACAATCAAAAGATTCAAGAGTTTGAAGCTGAAATAAAGAGGCTTACCAATATTGGTAAAATAGGTTTTGATGACCTTGGTAATGCGATTAAAACGTCTTACGAAAGACCAGTTGGTACACTTGCCAGGCTAATAGAATTACAAAACATCTACAAAGCTGGATTAGTTGGGATGGCTAATACTGATGCAATTGCTAAATACAATCAAAAGCTTGCTGATGTTGCTATTCAGATTACCAGAACCAAAAATATTGGTAAAGATGGTTTTGACGAGTTGGGTAATGCAATGAAAGTTTCCATTGAACGTCCTGTTGGAACTTTAAATAGATTGATTGAGCTGCAAAAAATTTATAAGAATGGTGCAGCATCAATGACCAATCCTGAACTTATCGCTAAGTACAATCGTAAACTAGAGGAAACAGCTGCAGCAATTGTCAAAACAAAAAATGCCGGAAAAGCCGGTTTTGATGAGGTAGGGAATGCGATCAAAAAGACGATCGGCTATCAGGAGACGCTTACTAATAGGCTAAAGATTTATTCTGATGCTGTACGTGCACAGCCAAATACTGCTAAGGGTGCTGAGAACATCGTTGCGCTAAACAGAAAGATTGGTCAGACTCAGGAGGAATTACAAAGGTTAAATAGTGCTGGAAAAAAAGGTTTTGATGAGTTTGGAAACGCTATCCAAAAGACCGGTGGATTTTTATCAGGTTTAGGTTCTCAGATTGTTGGCATGGTGGCCTCATACTTGACTTTGTACGCAGCAGTGGCAGCAATAAAAAGTGTATTCCATGCTAACTTAGAATTGTCTGATAGTATTTCCGATATAAAAAGGACCGCAAGGGAGTCAACGGAAGAGGTAGGAGTATTAGTTACTACACTTAAGGATGTTGATACAAGAACCAATTTATCTGGTCTGTTAGACACTGGTTTTGTTGGGGGGCAGCTTGCGGTTGCAAAGAAAGATCTTGTAGGTTATATCGAGACTATTGACCAATTAGCAGTTGTCTTAAAAAGGGAGTTCCCAGGTGGTGCTGAGACGGTCGCCCGATCATTAGGAAAAATCATTTCAATCTATAAGCTGACTTCAAAGGAGAATATTAGTTTAGAAGAGTCACTTAAAAAGGTAGGATCTGCTATTCTTGGTATATCCCACACTGGACCAATTAACGTTCAGTTCCTTCAAGATTTCACTTTAAGAACTGCTGGTGCAGCTCGGGTAGCAAAGTTATCATTGCCGACTATGCTGGCTTATGGTGCAGTCTTGTCAGAGGCAGGGGTAAGTGCTCAGATTGCAGCATCATCAACTAGTAGGTTGATATCTTCCTTATCCGGAAAGAGAGAAAAGTACTTTGCGATTGCTCAGCTTGCTGATTCAACTTTAACGTTAGAAAAGTTCACCAAACTTGTAAATACAGACTCTAAACAGGCACTGGACTTATTCTTCAAAGGATTGAAAGCTGGCAATCCAACTACGACTGAGTTTAACGATAGACTGGGTACATTAGGTTTTAAAGTTGGTGCTGCAACCAATGCAATAACAGCTTTGGCGTTAAATCAAGAAAGCTTAAGTAAGAAAGTTAAAACAGGTAATGACCTTTATGAGGAGCATACTATTTTATCAGAAAACTTTGAAGAGAAAAACAACAACCTTGCTGCATCATGGGATAAATTAGGTAATTCCATTACCAATGTAACTACTAATCCTGACAGTAGCATTGGCCAGTTTTTCAAAGGAGGCATCGACGCTGCAACAATACTGATCAAGAACCTGGATACGATAATTAGTAGATTTGGCACGCTAGCTAAAGGTTTTGGTGGTGGTTTTGGTGATATATTATCTGGACCAACTGCTGCTGCAAAAAGAAATGCAGATGCTATTGCAGCTATCAAAGCTGAAGAAAGACAATCTACAATTCTTGCTAACCGGGATAAGATCGAAGGTATTGCTACGATCAAATCAAAGTTGATTGTTGATACTAATATTGATGAACCTTCTTTAAAAAAGGCGATTGATATTCAGCAAAGCAAGTTGAATCGGTTGTATGAGCAATCCAATTATGCTAAAGAATACGCTAAAAATCCTAAGAATTCTGAAGCTGCAATTAAACCTTTTGTTGACAGGTTCAAAAATCTGCAGGCTCCTTTATTGCAGCAACAATCCATTGTTGATAAACTTAGAAAATCTTATACTGGTCTCTATGGTGCTGTTCAGGAGACTTTCGATGGCGCTGGAGGAGAAGGTAGAACTACTGATGATATTAAGGCAGATATCAAAGCGCTTGTAGATGCAAATAAGAAACTGGGATACACCACTGCACAATATCAGTCGAATCTTAAGAAATTAAAAGACTTACGAAAAGAGTTAAAACTTGCCAATGGTGGTATTGACAACTCTGGCATTACAGAAAAGAATCAATATGCTTCAGCCTTAAAAGCGAGAAATGATTTACAAACAAAGATTGCTGAACTTATAAAGGCCGGTACAGATAGACAATTGTCCGCTGATCAACAGGAAATTGAGTCCGTAAAGGATAAGTATATTAAGATGCGAGCTGAAGCGGCTGCATTTAATAAGGATGTTAAAAATAAAGCAAAGGGATTAAGTGTAGATGCAGGCGGCTTGGCTGAAGGTGAGAAGAAAGAACTTGCGGCAGTAACTTATAGACAGAATACTGCCAAGTTAACTATTGAACTGGATAAACAAAAAGTATTATATACTGACTTCGAACAGGCAAAAAAAGAAATTGGTGAAACTGCTGCTAAGAAAAGGTTTGCTACTGAATTAGGAAGTACTAAAAACTATCTGGATACACTGAAAGATGAGTACTCAAAGCTAATCTATAAGGGGGTATCTAATTCTATAAATGGAAAGCTTCTATCTGGTCCGGAGCAGGAGCGTTTAATTATTGTTGCAAATCGTATCAAAGAAGAGCAGAAAAAAGAAAGGGATAATTATAACGCTCTTTTGCTTACCAATGCTACTTATCAACAGGCTAAAACTACAGCGACTGAGAAGTTTAATGCTGATTTTGAAAAAATGACTGGTGATGCTAATGCTAGTAATCGTGCTGTACGTACTAAGGCATACCAGGATGAAATTGACCAATTGTCGTCAGCTATGCTGCAGAAGTCTGCTGTGTATAAAAGGGCGGCAGAAGAAGCTTTAATTCTGACAAGAGAACAATTGGTTCAACAGATCAGGGCATTAGAGGGTGTTCTAGGATCCGGCACCTTACCAGCAGAACAAGTTATCAAAGTTCAGAAAAGCCTAGATGCACTTAAATTATCTTTTAAAATTGGAATTGATAAAGGTAATCTTCAAAACTTAAAGGATGAATTTAAGAGGGTAAGTGATCAGCTTCATGTAAAGGACGAAGATGGTAATGAAATCATTTTAAGCGAAGATGATTACAAAGCAATCATTACCAGGTTAGCGGCTATCGGTATTAAGATTAAGGAGATCGATAAAAATGGTGATGGTGCTGCTTCTTGGGGTGATAAGATTGCTGAAAACTTTAGTTATTTAAAAGGAACATCTTCTGAGTTTGCTGCTGGAGTATCTAAAGACCTTGGTGCCTTATCAAGTAGTTTCGATGAGTTATCGACATCATTAGGTGGTAACGATACACAGGCGGGATACTTATTAGATACGATTGGCAAACTAGTTAAGGTTGGATCAGATGCTGCAGGTTCTTTTTCTTCTTTTGCAAGTGGAGATATCGTTGGTGGAGTAACTAAAGCAGTAACTGCTGTAACAGGGCTCTTGTCTATTGGAAAAAAAGTAAAAGAGATGAACGCTGCTGCTCGTAAAGAGGTTGAAGATTTCTATATCAATGCAATTGCTGGCGAACGTGAATATCAGGATATGTTGAAGGAAAGGCAACTTCAAACGGTCAGGAATAATAAGGTTGCACTGCAAGGTATCAGGGATGAGTTGGCATTACGAAAGTCGCAGAACGAAGCATATACGAAGGAAGCTGCAGAGATCATGGCGAAGTTGCAAAGCCAGTCGTTCATCGCTAATGAGACTTATACGCATGGTACCTGGTTCCGTAAAGCAAAAGTAGACAAGACCTATGGAAGTCTCCAGGGTAAAAGCTTTCAGGAGTTAAGCAATCTACTTGCACAAGGTAAACTGGAAGGTGATGCTAAGGCCTTAGTTGAGCGGTTGAAGGAATTAGAGCAGAAAGGATACGATGCTGAACAGGCTATTGCTGATTTGGCTAAAGAAACATCGGAACTATTCACGGGTACTACTTCCGACAATCTAACGAATACACTCGCTGAGATGTTTGCTTCTGGTAAAACGTCTGCTCAGGATCTGGCAGATTTCTTTAAACAGACAATGGATGACGCGGCGCTAAGCATATTTAAGAATAAAGTGCTTGCTGGTGCTATGGAGAAGTTTTATAGTGAATTTGATAAGGCCGCGCAGAGTGGCGATGAATTAACTGCTGATGAGATTGCCACCTTAAATGGATTGTTCACCTCCCTTACTGGCGATGCTTTAAAGAAATTTGAAGAGTTTAAAAAGATTACTGGGTCAAATTTATTAGGTTCTGATGATTCATCAGGAACAATTAAAAGCGGAATTCAAGCAATTACAGCCACACAAGCAGATGTATTAGCGGGGCATTTTGCAGGTTTCAGGTTAACGCAATTGGAAACAAATAACATCCTTAAACCGATGGGTTTGACTGCGATTCAAATATTGAATATGAGTTCATTAAACCTTTTGGAAAGTCAGAAGATTGCAGCTAATACGCTCAGGACAGCCGATAACACAAATCGATTAGAAAGCATTGAAAATTCACTGGTATCCATGAACAGAAAGATGGATGATCAATTGAAAGCGCAACAGGGAGTAGGAAGATAATTTAACAAATAATATGATGAGAAAACTATTAACGCTATTGCTGATCAGCTACACTATGTTTGCATCAGCACAAACAGGATCTTTCCCTATTGATGGGAAAACTATTTCTTATACGAGCGCATCAGTCGTTACCAATACGGTAAAGTATTCCGATGGAACCGTACTAACGATCACTGGAAGTGTGGCGAAGTCTGTCGTGACCAAAGCCTACAAAGATTACCTATTGTCTCATCCTACTTGGATCCTGGTAGGTACCGGCTCCGGAAGGCTTGATTTAGGTGTACTTGCAAATAAGAAGTTCAAAATTAAACCGGGCAATTATTGGAGCATAGGTTTTACCAGTGCCACCAATGTTGTGATTGATGCTACAGGGGTTACAATTAATTCAGACTACAGTTCATTCGATATTAATAATGCAAATAACTTTGAGTTGTATGGATTAACAATGGCTGATCAATCGTATCGTGCTGTCAATATTAGGGGTTTCTGTACAGGAATTTACCTGCATGATTTGACTTTTAAGAATATTAAAAGCAATGTGATCACCTATGAATATGCAGGGATCTGGGATGGTACAGATAAAACCAATTCAAAAGATTGGCGTATAGAAAATTGCTCCTTCACCAATGTAGGACAAGGTATCGGGCTAGGAGGAGGTTACAGCGATGGTGGAATTACCACCTATATGTCAGGGATAAAAATCTTGAATAACAAATTTGTAGACTGCCCGACTATTGGCACAGTCATGTACGCATCCGCTTTGGATGGATATGAGATTGCAGGTAACGTAGTGAACAATATCAATAATGTCTACGATAAGTCGGCACCTAATGGCATTCATAATGGTATTTTCATGATTACCGGCAATGGCTCATTTCATGATAATAAGATCACTAACCATCAGGGAAATGCAATTAGGGCTTGGGGCGTATCTTTTGGCAGCACGGTGAAGGACATTAAGATTTATAATAATATCGTTTATAACAGCTGGAAGTATAGCGCATTTGAATTACAGGCACCACAGCATATAGTAGATTTCTTAACCTCACATAAAGGAGTTATTAATTATACCGATGCTTATGTATATAATAATACAGCTGGGCACCTTACTATATCTAAAGACTGGGAAGGGGTGATGCTGGATACTTATAATACGGGCGGTAAAATTTCATATTACAACAACTTTGGATTTGATATGTACAGGCCCGCTAATGCGATCGGAAATATGACCAATTCAAATGGGGGTAATATTGTAAAGGATTCTGGTAATCTATACTTAAACACTTGGCAGGAGGCGGTTACCGATCTTACAACCTTCAAATCAAAATTCGTAGGTGTAGGTGCTCAATAAGAAAGCCTTGTCTTGTTACGCGTGCTTGTTCGTTACCATTGGCTATTGGTAAAACCATAAATCCGGCCTCTGTTCATAGTGGGGGTAAATTTGTTTTATGGCGATCACAGCGCAATACAATATTAATGGTTACAACCTTTTTCAGGCACTCAACATTCTGCCTACTCGGGATTTAACAACGGCCGACAGTTTTGAGAAACCAGCTGGAACGTTAGAGCCAGATAAATATCAATGGGCTGAGGGTATACTGGAATATGATTTATTAGCACCAGTAATTCAAAAGCCGCGAACACCAACTATTAAAGGGATCGTATACTGCGATAATATCAGCATTTATAATTCGACAAAAATCGCTTTACCAGGATTCCTATATCAGCCTTATGTGACTTTAGAGGCTGTACATCTTGGAGTGAAGATGAATGCCAGATTACAGCCTGATGGGATCAGCTGGCACCGTATTACCAATCTTACAAGTAAAATAGCAGTAGAGGTTCAATTCACATTTGATGAAATATTACAGCCAGTCCCCTATAAAACTGATGGTGAATTCTTCTTTAATGTAGACGCAAATATGGACTTGCTGGTAACCAAGGACGACAAATCAACATACACTTTTGCTTTGAATAGCAGAAAACAACTCATTTTAACGAAACAATAACATGGCAACAACAGTAAATTTAGGGAAGGTAGGTAATACTCCACGGGGAACATGGAATGCAGCTACTGCAAATTATGAATATCTTGATTTTGTTAGTTATTTAGGTGCGTCATATCTTGTTTCGACATCTGGATCTGTACCTGCCGGTACGCTCCCCACGAATACTGCCTACTGGCAGGTTTATTCTGAACGGGGACTTCCGGGAGATAAAGGATGGCAGCCTGTATTTGCTAATGTTGTAGATGGAACCAGGATTGTTCAGAAATTAGTTGATTATACAGGTGGAGCCGGAACAAAGCCCACTGAGAATATCAATAGCTATGTTACTGCAACTGGTTTTTCTACAGTTATTGCCAACGCTGTTGATATTCGAGGCGCAGCAGGTACAGCCGGAGTTTCGCGTATACCATCATGGGTTGCTCAAGCGTATAGTCTAGGTATGGCCGTAGCTTATTTAGGCAAATACTGGATTTCAAGCGGAGCAGCATTATCTACAGATGTGCCAGGAACATCTGCTGTATGGGTTGATGATTTACTCAGTAAGGCTAATGTTAGCGACCTGTCTAAGTATGTTCCTTCAGAATTATTTAAACCAGTACTGGATGGCCTTGATGTGGTTCAGACCATTACAACTAGCGGCACAGCAACTACAGCTGTTACTGGTCAAAATTGGGTGGATGCAAATATATTTATACCAGCCAATAAAAGAACTAAGTACATATATTTAAAAGCGGGCACCGCATCCAATGGATTCATACAATTATTTTCCAAAGTAGGCAACTCATTTACATTATTGGACAAGATACCGATCTCTACTGTTGTAGGTGATAATACTTATACGATCAATAAAGTGTATACTTCTGATGTATATATCGGCTTTTCTCCAACAATATCGTTGTACGAGCAGCCTGTAACTGGATATACGGCATTTGCATTAGGTAATTCTATTCTAGCTATAGGTGATAGTCCATCCATAACTACTACTCAAACTTTTAAGCTATTTTTTACAGCTACATACGTAAGTAGCAGTAAGATTGACGATCTAACTTTGATGCAAAAGGACTTATATGCCGGTTATAAGGAAAGCCTGACGCCAATCATACCATTTGATTGGCTGAGTGGTACATATGCAGTCTATTCAGGATATGCTTCATTTATTATGAATGGCGTCCCGATCGACAAACCAAAAAGTATTTATCAATTTATTTTTCAATCCACCAGTCCAATTATTGATGAAATTACACAAGTTAAAATTTGTGAGATAGTAGCTGGTGTGGTTACTGTTGTTTCTCTTGTTGACGTAAGTCCATCAATTAGGTCATATTCAGGAAACATTGTTACTCAGACTCTGGAGCGGCCTATAGTTGTAAATCAAGGGCAATATCTTGCTTTTAAAGGTGTGGCTATTGCCTATACTAGTGATTCCAGTTTGCAAACTCAGTTTAACTGCTACTATAATACTGCAGGTGATGTATTTTCAAGTACTAGCACGCTAAAAGGAGCCTTTGTTAATATGGTTAGTAAAGATTGGGTAGGCGTAAAAGATATTGCAAAAAAGTCCAGTGATACTTTAACATCAATTGCAAAAAATTTAGGCAGGTCGACTAAGTTTTATGAATATAACTTTTCACAACCAACAACTGAGTGGACTCTTAATGCTTGGGTACTATCTAACGGGCTTGCGACAAGTACCACAGCTGGCTCGAAACTTATATTAAATAGACAGTATACCTCTGATCGGAGATTGTTCAGGCAATCAATATTTCCACAAGCAGATAGCATACTTAAGGTAGGTACTGTTAATGCCAATTTTGTATATGACACAAGCTGTGTAATAGATATCCCTAATCTTATAATCAATCTCAACAGGCGTGCTACCACTACGATTATTGGCACTACCGCTATAACTTTCGCAATAACTCCCGGGTTAGAATATTGGGTTGAGTTAGAACGAAGAGCTACATTAACCATTGTCAGGCTAATAGATCCGAGGTCTTTAGCTATGGTAGAAGTTCGGTTTGATTATCTAAATGGTTTAAACTATGATTTAGGCGCAGGAAATCATAGGCCCTTCTATTGCATGGAGTTGGTGTCAGGCACATCTATTTCGGTAGGTCAATGTTCAATTTATGGGCCTTTCAGACCGTATATCGCTTTTACAGGTGATAGTATTACTGAAGATAATGGTAGATGTTATAAAAATTGGGCTGTTCAGTTAATGGACTACTATAACAATGATGCGTGCAATGTGTCTATGGCCGGGCAGACTGTAGCAGGCTGTATTACCGCGCTTACTAATGAGATAGCATACATTAAACCTAGAATACTTTCTGTTAAAATAGGTATAAATGGTATTGGTACTGTTGCACAGTACCAATCAATCGTAGATTTCTGTGCAACCAATGGTATTGAATTGATACTTAATCATGTTACTTGCGTAACTAATGATTTACATATCGCTGTAAATTCGAGGATAGATACGTTTGGTAAGCAAGGCGCAAAGTTTGATTTGTGTACGGCTTTGCAAAATTTCCCTACAATAGATAGCACGCACCCCGCCCCCCGATTAAACGCCATATTATTCAATGATGGAACACACCCGAATCAAGCAGGTAATTCGGAAATGGTTAGGCGGTTTAAATACGACTTAAATATAATGCACAGGTTTGGACTTTAATTATAGACGATCTAAAATATGTTATACAACATTAAAAGAGGCGATGCTATAATTGCTACAGTTTGGCCGAAGGGTCAGCAGGAGAAAGAAATAATGGTTAAGGACATTGTTCCTATCACCTTTAATTCTCCTGCTGCTTATCAATTCCAGATTGGTGATACGATGTTTGTTTATGGCCAGACTTACTATCTGAACCAAATGGATGAGCCAACTAAAAACAGTAGTATGTCATTCAGCTACAGAATGACGTTTCAAGCTGAATACTATAGATTGGCTAAACCCATCATGATGTTCTATGATAGCATCAATGCGCTTACAGTGATCAAAACAGAGGTCATGGCTAATGCAAGTATGATGCTGGATTTGATTGTGGCCAACGCTAACCGTACACAGTCCGGATGGAGTAGGGGAGAATGTATTGATTCGGTTCCTAAGCTAATTTCTTTTGATGGAGAATCTATTTTAACCGTTATTGATAATACTGCTAAAGATTTTGAAACGGAATGGTGGGTAGTTGGTAAAACTATCCATTTTAATAAGCGTGGTGTAGTCACCGGTCATAAATTCGAGTACGGATATGATAAAGGATTAAGAGGAGGATTAATCCGTACAAATGTTGACTCAAAGGCAGCATTCAGCAGACTTTATGTTACAGGATCTGATCAGAACCTACCAGTAAATTATAGGAACAGACAGCCAAATTTGATGCTTCCAGAAGGTACTCCTTATATTCAAGGGCCAAAGTATGGCCCGGATGAAATAGAAGCTGTAATCAACTTTCCCGACATTAAGCCTGAACGTATTGGTATGGTCTCCAGCGTGACCACTCCCTTTGTTTTTTCTGATATGGGAATTGACTTTGATATCAATACACAGGAATTGCCAACTTTAAGACCTAAGGTTTCTTTCTTAACAGGGAACCTGGCTGGTTATTGGTTTGAAATTCCTAAAGGAGGATACAATCACGCTACTCGAACTATTACAATCATTAAAAATGAAGTAGAAAAGGCATTGGAATTGCCAAGTGCTTTAATGAAGCCTGAAATCGGTGATACTTACTTTTTCTATGACTTGGTAATGCCTCCCTCTTATGTTTCTGAGAGGGAGCAGTTCTTACTTACCAAGGGAAACGAATACTTTGCTGAATTCTCACCACCAAGGGTGGCTTATGAGGTGCCGCCTGATAAGTTTTACTTTAAGCGGAATAACATCACGCTTGATCTAGGGAACTATGTAGGTGTCAAGGACTCTGATATCGTTATTGATAAGAATATCAGGGTAAACTCTTTTGAGCGCGATTTACACGAGCCATTCCTATATCCAGTACTGCGAATTTCAGATTTGGCATTGGGATCAAGTTATGCAAGGGTAACATATGAAGCCGAGAAGGTAACCAAGGCTTTAAATATTGCCCAAATTACAAATATCCAGCGTTCCCGTATGCTTTGGAAAACTTCTCAGGAGCTGTTAAATAAATACTTTGATCCGGGAACTGAGCAGATATTTACCGAAGCTATTTCACCAGTAACCTTACGTGCATTGATGATTCAGACAGGGGATACAAGTCAGCAACTGGTACTAGTCGGATTGAACTTTATAAGTAACTATCAAGCGGATGTAAATAAGATAAACTGGTCTGCTGGAAAATTAGTTCATACTACTATTGCTCCGGCTCCTGTAACCTGGAATGTTCCAGGAGCAACTGTTTCTGGACTGGATCCTGCTAAAGTTTATTATATCTATGCGAAGTGTAACCGTACAACTGCAGATGGCAGCATCTTGGTTTCGGATGCTCAAATTAAAGTTGATCAGGATCCTACATTTTACCATTTCTGGATAGGGATAGCAAATAGTGTGATTGATAATTACAGGAACTTAAAATCTGTGTATGGATCAGTAAGCATTTATGGACGAACAATTGAGGGGGGAATTATTGTTGGTAATGAATTAGAGATAAACCTTGATGAGGGTACGTTCAAAGGCAAAGTACAGATGCTTGATGGTTCTTATACTGAAGGCTTACTGAATGTAGGTTCAGCAGGGTTAGGGAATGCCTTCATAAGTGGCGTTACTGATGCCGGTGATCAATCAATTCGCTTTGGAGCTGGTGGACAATTAGGAGATGCTGATTTACCATTCAGAGTACTGGATGATGGCAGCGTTTATATGAGTAAAGCCAATATATCCGGGGACATTACAATCGGTACAGAATCTGGGAATACAGCCGATGGACAGACATCTGGATGGAAACTATCCAGGGGAGCAATTTTAAGTGATGGTACCACCATTCCTGCGCTTCCAGAAGGTAATAACTTCGCCATCATTAGGGGGTCATCAAGATATACCGGCGATAAGTATAACGAATTTTCATTTGGGACAGACCTGATTCCGGGCAGCAGTGGTGGAGCAATCAGCCAAATTGGGTACCTGAAGAATAAAAGACCCAAAAAAGGTACTGTACCCGGCCTTGACGATACTGTTAATATTGCCTTGGAATTAGCAGCGGAAGGTGCTAATCAGAATGTAGCACTAAATGTTACATCTGGCGACGTAATAATGGTAAAAGGAGAGATTTATTTCAGGGAAAATCCGGGACTTACTGGTTACGAATTGATTAGTTCGTCTGGTCCACAAACCCGAAAATACATCAATGGAAGGTATATTGGGCAGGGGCCTAATGATCATTGGTAGGACTATTTCGTTAATCGGATAAACAGATACATATCTGACTCCAGATCGAATGTGACGCTGATTTGATCACCCATTATAACTGCTTGAAAATCCCCATTAAAAGGTGTGTTCTGTATTACGGACTCGCCTTTTAATATTTCTGCTAAAGCTGTAAACATAATAGTTTTTGTAAGTTATTATTAATAATTTATTCTATTTGACGGTTTTCCGTGCTGATCTAATTTGTACGGTAAAGTTGATCTTATTCAAAGTGCTCAGCAATAGTAACTTGTTACCTACTTTATAGTTACCAATAGCCAATGGTAAAACCTTAAAACCAGTCCGCCTTTATCGTGGGGGTAAATTTGTGATACATCTAATAATCAGTTGTATTATGAATTTAACACGCGAAGAAATCGAAGGCTTAGCCGAATCAATAGATATAAATTATGCCACATTAATGGCTTTTATCAGCGTTGAGTCAGGAGGCAAGGGATTTATTAATGGAAGGATCGTCATTCAATTTGAACCAGCTTGGTTTAAGAAAAAAGCACCATTCGCACCTTCAGGTTTGTGGTCAATCAATAAGGTAGATAACCAGGATAAGGAATATAAAGCATTCTCTAATGCCTTCAAGTTAAATGCAACTGCTGCAATGCTTTCTACCAGCTGGGGCTTAGGACAAATAATGGGTTTTCATCATGCGCGATTAGGATTTAAAACTGTAGACGCAATGGTTGATGCTTTTAAAGCATCCGAATACCAACAGGTGAAAGGGATCGTAAAATTCATACAAACAGATCCTAAACTTTGGAAAGCAATTAAGGAACGTAACTGGCACCTTGTCGCTACTTATTACAATGGTGGCGGGTACAAAGAACTTGCAATTAAATACGGCCGCGAACCGTACAATATCAGTCTCGCAAAAGCAGAACTTAAATATGCAGCGTAATGATTGAGAAAATAAAAATACCCACACCCGAAAAAATGCAGAAGTATCCATGGGGTGTAACAGTGGTCTCACTGTTCGCGGTGGTAGTTCTCCTGCTATACACAGTACTGAAGAAAAGTGATTGTGAGGAATGCGAAAAGAGGTATGAGGCAGAGCGGAGTAAGAACGATATACTCAATACCTCGCTACTGATCAAGAACGGTATTATTTTAAATCAGGCCGTCGAAGCTGAGAAAAAAGACAGTATCACCACTAAAAAGCTTAATAAATCTAAAGACATAGTTAAAGAACAATAGTATGAAAAACTTAAAGTATTACCTAATCATAGCTGCTCTCGCTATTGGCTTGATTTGTATGGCAGTGGGATGGTTCAAAGAACACCAGGTTGCATCCACACTTCAGGAAAAGAATCAAAAGGTGGAAAAAAAGATCCTAACCGAAGCAAAAGAAATAGCCAGGGCCGTAAAAGCAAACGGTGTTGAAAGTGTGATTTTGGATATTACGGGCAATCATACCCCTGTAGAAAATGTAGATAAAACAGACATTCCAGATATAGTTGATACTGCAGCTCTCGCACTTGATATCAGAACCAAGCAACTAAAAGAAGTTACTGTCATTGCTGCTCAGTATAAAGCAGAGAAATTACAACTTATTGCCGAACGAGATTCATTGAAAAATCTTTTCTACACTTATAACGGCAATGGACTGGATCTTAAGTTTACTCCTCCTAATGCATTATCTCCGGTAGCCACAGCTGATTTCATGGGGCGATTCGGTATTACGATCGCAAAAGGTAATAAATCAAAATGGTTCACGCCTTGGAAAAATAGAGAGTTAATGTCAGTCACATCAGATAGCAGGTACTTCACTGTTGATCATGTAAATTATATTGGATTTGATAAAAAAGTATTGCCTTTTCATGCAGAAATACAAACTGTATCAACCTACAATCAGTTTACCGGTGTGGCTGCTGGCCCGGGTGTAAAAATACAACTGGGACGTTTTAATGCTTCAGCTAATTACCAGTACTATGATAAGTTTAAACAATGGGGACCAGGTGGAACATTAACTTATAAGCTGGTAGGATTCTAGTAGTAATGTTTTCAATTATGATAAAAACCCTTGGTGAAAGCCAGGGGTTTGTTGCTTTAATCGGATTTGATTTGATCATTTATTTTACCAATATTAGCTGACCAAATCACTGACAAATGACCAAACCAAACCCTATTTTTGACCACTTAAACCGTCATCAAACACCGTTGAAGGTGGTAGACAAAGGTTCGAACCCCTTCGGCTCCACACAGGCCTCTGAGATTATCTCGGAGGCTTTTTTTTGCTGTTTTATAATCTCATTCTATACCCATCTGTGCTTATTTGGAATATACATTACGATATAGATCAGGTGTTTGTGAAGTTGTCAAGATCTCCAAGCAAGTGCGATGGATAATTATCGTCTACCATTACCAGTATGCCTAATGTAATGATGGAAGCAAAACATAAAACTCCACCTCCGAAAAAAAGATAGTCTATTAATATAGGTGAAATGTCTTTAGTTCCAAACGCATATGATATTCCAAATAAGCTAGAAAAAACGATTATACCTAAAATTGTTTTTAAGGCTTTTTTCATTAATGGCGTTGCCTCTGTGGTGCTGTTTCATATCTCATATATAGGAAAGTGCCATCTTCTTTATATGACATCTTCGTCGTGTATACAAAATGGCATTTTCCTATACATGATAATTATTTGGCGCTTACTCGATTTTAGTATACAGATTCACATTCTCACCGTTAATAAATATAGTAAAGCTTATTTATTCAAACTTGCAAGAAGATGCTTTTTCTTTGATTTTAGACTTTCAATCAATCGTGCTGTCATAAATTCAAGCATTACTCCGGGGTGTTCTTCTTCCTTTGTAAAACAATCCAGATAATCTTTTTTGTCAACTTCTTTTATGAAAATAGGGGGAAGCCCTTTCTGTAATAAAATAAGATTCATAAAAATACGTGCTATTCTGCCATTTCCGTCACCAAATGGGTGTATATGATTAAGAAATATGAAGTGAAAACGAGTAGCTATAGATAATGGGTGAAATTCAATATTGGTAGAATTAACGTCTAAAGCTTCATTTGTCTCCCTAATTAGTAATTCCATAGCCGGTTGGACTTTCTCTGGCTCTGCATATAGATGTTCTTTACCATTAGATCTGTATGTACGGTTTTCAAAAATCTTATATTTGCCTGGATCGCAATATGTATCATCTGCCCATTGCGCAGGATTTTTCATCAACTCTTTGTGGAGTTTCTTGATGTTACTTTCAGTAATACGTTCTGATTTATAGTTTTCAAAAACCAAATCAAGAACCTTTTTATGATTGAGGATATCGAGATAATCAGAAATTGAAGTATCCTTTGGGCTAACGAAATCCTTTAATATTTGTATGGTCTGTCCGTGTGATATCTTATTACCTTCAAGGTTATTTGATGCATAAGTAAAATCAACTTTTACTTTTTCCAGGTAATCCGGGTCCCATTTCATTAGATTTGGTTCCAGCTTAAGGATTTGTTTTTGAAGGGCGTTTATTTTTTTAAATTGATCTTCAATTGCCATTTAAATAAACTTTACATCATAATCAAAACCATTAGTTTTGATCTTTTGTAACCATCTTTTATAAGTGTTTTTGCCTATAACTACTTTTCCGTCTCGCAAGCCTAAAGTTTCGCCTACAATAAAATTTTGAAGATCTGGGCGGTACTCCTTCTTAAGATCAGTTAAAAAAACTCCATCTTTCCTCTCACCAAGTCTAATGAGCGTATTTATCCTTCTGGAAATAAGATCTACTGTGTGCATAAATGCAATTTGATAAGGTATACATCAAAAATACCTAAAATATATGTTCATTACAAAGTCTATCTATGATTAAAGAAATGAATGGCTATGTGCAGATTATAAAAAAAGTTCGGCGTTAGCCCCCTTGCCTCTTAAAACCAATCAATATTCAATTTCTTCTTCCGCCTCTTTTACCATGATATTTTCTTCATTAACCTCCCTTACCAGCATTAAAAGTCGTAAAAAGGGTTCATTTAACTCCTCCTCAGCTCCACCCAGGCCTTTGAGAGTGTCTCAGAGGCCTTTTTATTGATATGTAATTCTTACATATACATTAGAATCAGTGTCATGTGCAGAAAACGGCAAGTCCTAAAAGGAATTGTAAAAATAGAATGGACGTATTGACAATGTACATACTAATGCTTCCTGATTTAACCATTCCACCATCTAATAAATTGGAGAGGATAAAAGGTGATTTAAAGGATTACTATAGTATCCGCATAAATGACCAATGGCGTATAATTTTCAAATGGTCGGACGGAAATGCGAGCGAAGTAGAAATTATTGATTATCATTAATAAATGTATTATGGAAAAGCTACCTAACACTCATCCGGGTGAAATTCTAAGTGAGGAATTTCTGATCCCTTTAAATATTACTGCTTATCGTCTAGCGAAGGAAACCAATATCCCTCAAACTCGTATTTCAGAAATTATTAAAGGAAATAGAAGAGTAACGGCGGATACAGCTCTACGTTTAAGTATCTTCTTTGGCAATTCTGCAAGGTTCTGGCTGGGCTTGCAGAACGATTATGACATAGAGAACGAGCTAATTGATAAATCAGAGGAATTTGGAAATATAAAAGCATTTGCGATAGCCTCGTAAATCTTGTTTTAGCACCATAGATCGAAAATGAAAAAAGTTGGGTGGAATGGATGGGAGAGTTTTTTTAGTAAAATAATTTCACTTGGAAAGCCTGATCCAGGTACTATAGACCTTTTCCGTGGTCAATCATGTTTTAAACCTCTTTTGCCTGCAAAATCGAGATTAGATCCGACAGTTGATACGACTGATCTAGAAAGAAATATGTTAGGAGAATTAAGGATTCGTGGTGCCCGTTTCTTACAACAAGACGCAATAAAAGACATTGACTTGTTAGCCATTGCACAACATCATGGAATGGCTACAAGATTATCGGACTGGTCAAGTTCCCTAAAACTATAGGGTCCATTTTTAGCCAATTTTAGGTAGATGTGGCTAAATCTTTGTCTATAAATTTAGCTATCCTCAAATTCCTTCCAGTTCTAACCTTCGTACGATGTTGAATTTGTCTTCAGTATAACCTATGAAGGTGATAACGTACTATTTAACAAATTCTTATAAAAAAAGGCACCGAAACTACGGTGCCTTAAACTTTTAATATCTGATGACCTTAATCAAATCTATCCAGATTCATCACTTTAGTCCATGCAGCAACGAAGTCTTTAACAAACTTGGCTTGCCCACCTTCGCTTCCGTAAACTTCAGCAACAGCTCTCAATTCTGAATTAGAACCGAAAACCAGGTCAGCACGCGTACCTGTCCATTTTACATCTCCGGTAACACGGTCGCGCCCCTGGTACAGTTCTTTGTCGTCAGCTACTGCCTTCCACTCCGTACGCATGTCAAGAAGATTAACAAAGAAATCGTTAGTCAGCAGTTCAGGGCGAGAAGTGAAAATACCATTTTTGGATTCATCAAAATTAGTCTTTAATACACGCATACCGCCAACAAGTACAGTTAACTCGGGAGCTGTGAGTGTAAGCAAATTAGCCTTATCAATTAATAATTCTTCAGTGGATACAGGGACTTTTGATTTACGGTAGTTTCGGAAACCGTCAGCCGCAGGTTCCAGATAGCTAAATGATTCTTCGTCAGTTTGCTCTTGCGAAGCGTCCATACGACCTGGCGTAAAAGGAACAGCGATTGTATGACCTGCATCCTGCGCAGCTTTTTCAACACCTGCGCTACCGGCTAATACGATCAGATCAGCGAGGGACACTTTTTTACCATCTGCTTGTGCACCATTGAAGTCGTTTTGAATATCTTCCAATGTATTTAATACTTTTTGTAGTTGCACAGGATTATTTACCTGCCAGTATTTCTGCGGGGCAAGGCGTATGCGGCCACCATTGGCACCTCCGCGTTTGTCAGAACCTCTAAAGGTCGAAGCAGATGCCCATGCTGTAGAAACCATTTCGGATACGCTCAGGCCTGATGCCAGTACTTTTTCTTTTAACGCTGCGATATCACCATCACCAATCAATGGATGGTCTACCGCAGGAATAGGGTCCTGCCATAACAATTCCTCCTGTGGTATATCAGTTCCCAGATAGCGGGCACGAGGGCCCATATCACGGTGTGTTAACTTAAACCATGCACGTGCAAATGCATCTGCAAACTCATCCGGGTTTTCAAAAAAGCGTCTCGATATTTTTTCGTAAACAGGATCAAACCTTAATGCAAGATCTGTAGTTAGCATAGTTGGCAATAACTTTTTCGATTCATCATAAGCATGAGGGATAATAGCATCTGCATCTTTTGCTACCCACTGGTGTGCACCAGCCGGACTTTTAGATAACTGCCATTCAAAACCAAACAGGTTTTCAAAAAAGTTATTGCTCCATTGGGTCGGTGTTTTGGTCCAGGTTACTTCTAATCCACTGGTAATCGTATCAGCACCCTTACCAGAACCATAACTATTGCTCCAGCCTAAACCTTGTAATTCTACATCAACAGCCTCAGGCTCTTTACCCACATGATCTGCAGGAGCAGCACCGTGTGTTTTTCCAAAACTGTGTCCGCCAGCAATTAATGCAACAGTTTCCTCATCGTTCATCGCCATACGGCCAAATGTATCACGGATATCTTTTGCAGCCAGAAGAGGATCCGGGTTACCATCAGGGCCTTCCGGGTTTACATAAATCAAACCCATCTGTACAGCTGCAAGCGGTTTCTCCAGATTGCGGGAGTGAACTTTGCCATCGGCATCGTCGTCAGATACCAACACACCATGACCTTCTACTACACCAGGTGATCCATCTGCATAACGCAGGTCGCCACCAAGCCAGGTAGTTTCAGAACCCCAGTATACAGATTCATCTGCTTCCCATACATCCGCACGTCCACCGGCAAATCCAAAGGTTTTAAAGCCCATAGATTCCAGTGCTATATTTCCAGTGAGGATCATCAGATCGGCCCACGAAATCTTGTTACCATATTTTTGTTTGATCGGCCAAAGCAGTCTGCGGGCCTTATCAAGGCTAACGTTATCAGGCCAGCTGTTCAGCGGTGCAAAACGTTGTAAGCCTGCACCAGCGCCCCCACGTCCATCACCCACACGGTACGTTCCTGCACTGTGCCACGCCATACGGATGAACAATCCACCGTAGTGACCAAAATCTGCCGGCCACCAATCCTGCGAATCCGTCATTAGTGCATGCAGATCTGTTTTTACCGCTTCAAGATCGAGACTATTAAAAGCTTCGGCATAATTAAAATCCTCACCCATCGGATTTGATAACGAAGAGTGCTGGCGAAGAATACTCAGCTTTAACTGGTTTGGCCACCAATCGTTGTTTCGGGTGCCGCCACCACCAACATTGTGTTTCATGCTGCCATTATGGAATGGGCATTTACTGATGTCATTTGATTCACTATCCATATTATATAAGTTTATATTGGGACTATTGTGCCTTGAAAAAGTCAGTTCATCATAAAACTATGATTTTGGATCGGATAATCACAATCATTTATTTCTATGGCAAATAGTCAAAAGCTATGATGAATTAGAGCTGTTCAAGAGATAACCTTGTCATATTTATCAGTTCTTAACAGCGAACATGCTAACGTCATTGATTAACTGGTTTTTCCGGGTTGTGGAGCCGGTTGGTTCAACAAAAAGCGTGTATGTATAACCTTGATATCATCTTCTTTTAATTTGGATGTCTTTTTCAATATAGAATCAAAAAAGCTGACTTCTTTTTCTGATGCCGGGCAGCCCACATTATCTTTAGCCGTTACCGTGGTTTCACCATCTTTAGGCATCAATGAATTAGCTAGCATATTTCCTTTAGCGTCTAAAATCAGCCAATAGGGTAAGCCAGCTTTATCTCCGCCAAACTTAGTCATCATTTCCAGGCTGCCCGAGTTTTCAAGTTCTGCTTTTGCAGGTTGTTCCAATACATCCAAATGCGCAATAACGTAATTGTTATCTATCATTTTTTTGACACTCGGATCGTTTAGCGAAGCATCCATTTTTTTACACCATCCGCACCATGAGGCATGAAACATCAGCAAGACATTTTTATGTTCTTTAGCTGCTTTTGCATAGGCGGCTTTCATGATACTCTCTGAAGTAGGAAGCGGAGTTGTAGTTTGTGCCATAGCTGCAGGTCCCATCACAAGTAGAAATATATACAGTAAGTGTTTTGCTTTCATCATGTTATAAATATAATTATGATTGCTCAATTTTCCTAAAGAATATTTTTTGCAAATTCCTTATTTATATTGTTAATCAGCTAATTATAATCATTGTAAGATGACGTATTCAAACTCAATTTTGTAACTTAACTCGTCAACCAATCCAATGAAATATTAATTTTAAAAAAATGTTGCCCGCACATGCAACATTATCCTTAAAGCTGCGACTTCCAATTAGAAAAGGGATTTCAACGGAAATAGAGCAGCAGCTAAAAGATACAATCAACCAGTAATAAATGCAGTCAACAGAAAAAGTTACCGATCAGACGCTGATTTCCATGTGCCAGGCTGGTAGTGATTTTGCTTATACGTCATTATATAACCGCTACGCAAAAGGGGTATACAATTCTATCAGCCGTATCGTATCGCATACAGGGGAGGCTGAAGATATTT